>Ga0210398_10000062_pt1 | contig 135944 bp, 135 predicted proteins | sample IncBWC4OmetaG_FD_161047 | JGI IMG/M metagenome (GOLD analysis project Ga0210398, IMG submission 161047) | Forest soil microbial communities from Barre Woods Harvard Forest LTER site, Petersham, Massachusetts, United States - Inc-BW-C-4-O | ecosystem: Environmental > Terrestrial > Soil >... | reverse complement strand
CCGCCTCTACCACGACGAGGAGGACCTCTCGTGCGCCCAGGCGTTCGACGACGAGTGCGATAGCTACGCCGCCGAGCGCGCCACGCTCCACAGCACCAGATAAGAAAACGGGATAGCCGGCGGCCCTGAGAAGTCGGCCGGCTACCCCGCCCCACACAACCGCGAACGGTTGCGCGCCAGGGAGTCTAGCGAGGCGCGACCGTCCGCACAACACCGGAGGTCGCATGAACACCACTGATAGCCTCGTCGCCGACGTCGAGGCTGACATCCTCGCCGCCGAAGGCGCTTTCCACGTCCACGGCATCTACTACGCCATTTTCGGCGACGCCGATCGCGCGTGCCGCGAAGAGTTCGACCAGTTCCTCGCCGAAGCAGAGATCGCACGCGCCCAGGCCACCCTCCAGATCGTGGAGGCCTGACCATGGTCGCCATACGCACCACCCGGCGCCGGCGCATCACTCGGCGCCGGCGTGGGTCCGGTCTCGTCTACCTCGTGCACTTCAAGCAACCGTACTACCACGCCAGGCACTACGTCGGCTATACGAAGGACATCGCGCAGCGCATAGCCGAACACCGCGCCGGTCACGGCTCGCGCCTCCTCGCCGCCGTCGCGGCCGCCGGCGTCGGTTTCGACGTCGCGTTCACCTGGAAGCGCGCTTCGCGCACGTTCGAGCGCAGCGTCCACCGGTGCAAGAACACCCCTCGCCTCTGCCCGATCTGCGCTGGCTCCGATCGCCGCGCACGCGCCTACACGCCGCGCAATCCCGCCGCACCGGAGCCAGCCGACTCATGACCGCCCAACCGTTAGACAACACCCGGCCCGCGCTCAGCGACGGGCCGGTCCAGATCGGCGAGATCATCCCATCGGCACTCGCCGGCATCATCTCACCAGACAAGCTGTCGACTAGCCGACCGCGCCGCCGCAAGCACGCAGCTGCAGCACCGCAGCCTAGGCTGACGATTCGGGATCTTCCCTACAGCGAACGGCCACGCACCCGCCTCGTCAATCATGGCGCGGAAGCACTCACGACACAGGAGCTGCTCTGCCTCGTCATGGGCGCCGCCGGACGCCGGAGTTCCCTGGACGTCAGTCGCGATGTGGTCGCAGTGACCGGTGGGTCCATTCGCCGATTGCGAGATATCGACGTGTCGACGCTCGTGGCGGTTCCCGGCGTGGGTCCTACTCGAGTCGCGAAGTTGCGGGCCGCGATCGAGCTTGCGCGCCGCTGGCTGGATGAGGCAAGCGAGGAACGGCCACGCGTCATAAGTCCGATGGACATCGTCCTCCGCGAAGCCCCACGGATGCGCGCGCTGACCGTCACCGAGTTTCTTCTGGTCGTGCTCGACACCCAGCACGGCATTACGCGAACGTTCACGCTGAATCGCAAAGATTCGTGCAGCGCGGGCCTCACGACGGGCGTCACGACCCGAGAGCTATATCAGGCCGCCATCGTCGAAGGCGCCGCCGCGTTTGTGCTCGTCCACAACCACACCAGCGGGGACCCGTCGCCCTCACCCGAAGACCGCGCACTGACGCAGCGGCTGGCCACGGCCGGCCGTCAGCTCGACATCCCCATGTACGACCACGTCATTATCGGCCATGACCGCTATACGAGCTTTTTGGAGGAGCAGTGGCTGTAAACCATTATACTGCCCAACTAGCTATTTTGGCTAGTTCGGCAGTATATTGATTCCCATGCCGCTCGGCCCGATCCAGATTCGCGAGGCGTTCCACTGCCTGGTGCTGCAGTCCGTAGCGCCAGGCGAGGGCCTCGCCTTGCGGGTCAAGGGCGGCGTCAACCTCCGCTTCTTCTACGGGAGCGAGCGGTATTCGGAGGACATGGACCTCGATGCGGACCCGCGGCTCCGCCAGCGGCTCAAGGCGCTCCTTCGGAAGGCCCTGCACGCACCAACGCTGCGCCGCGAGCTGCTCGCGCTCGGCATCCGCGACGTGGACTTGCCGGAACGGCCGGCCAAGGACACCGACACGGTCCTGCGCTACAAGCTCGGCCTCATCGCCGGCGGCGTGCGCTATCCGACGAAGATCGAGGTCTCGTATCGCGGCGAAGCACCCGCGACTTGGGCGACCCTCGCCCGCCCGCTGCCCGAGGTGGTTGATTCGTACATTGCCGTCGGGACGACGTACCCTCGAGTCGGCCACTACGGTCGCACGCCGGCCGTATGGCAGAAGATCGCGGCGCTCGCGCTGCGCAGCGAGGTCCAGGCGCGCGACGTGTTCGATCTGAATGTCCTGCTCAGCGAGGAGCTCGACGCGCGGCAGCCGCCCGTCGACCTCGCCCTGCTGCGTGGTCATCTGTCCAACCAGGTCCTTCGGGAGGCTGCCACACGAGCCCTCGACATATCGCACGATCAGTTCGAGGACCAGGTCGGCGCGTTCCTCCGCTCTGACGCCCGCGCCCACCACGGTGCACAGTGGGACGCCATGCAAGTGCGCGTCGCGAGCTTTATCGAGCGACTGGAGCAACAGCCCAAGTCAAACGGAGAGTCGCGAGGGACACGCCCATGACCCAGGTCGGCCCGATCGTCTTGCGCGACGTTACCCCGCGGGCGCCGATCTTCACGACCGCCACCGCCGCGGCCGCCGCGGACGTGTCACCGAATACGGCGTCTCGTGGTCTGGCTCGCCTTCAGGAACAAGGTCTGGTCACCCGACTCGTGCGCGGACTGTGGGCCGATACCCGTCACCCGGACTTTTCGCCGTACGCCGTGGTACCCTTCCTGCTCGCGCGATCTTCGTCGCAGGAAGGACAGCCGTCAGCCGGGTACGTGTCGTTCCTGTCAGCCCTGCACCTGCACGGGATCCTGTCCCAGATCCCCCCGGCGATCCAGGTCGCCGTCGCCGAGCAACACGAGACGGTGCACACGCCCCTCGGCGACTTCGAGTTCCACCAGATCCAGCCGGAGCTCGTCGACGGCTACGCGGCCGGCGATGCCTACGGCCGCTTCGAGCTGGCGACGCCGGCCAAGGCACTCTTCGACACCCTGTACGTGTCAGCGCGCCGCGGCCGCCGCTTCAGTCACTTGCCCGAGCTGGCGATCCGCGGCTCGATCTCAGACGCGGACATGCAGCGCTGGATCGCGCGAGTCGAGCACCCATCATTTCGCGCCGCGGTCGACGAGCGCTGGGCTACCGTTCGCCACCTCGCCCATAGACCGTCTACCCGTAGACCTCGACGGTAAACGACCTGTCTTGCCTGCTGAATCACACCTCCTGCCCTGGACACTGCCGACCCGGCGCGTCCAATTCACAACGGCGGGATTTTCGCGCCGTTGGATAGCTGACGTTGAAATGACGATCGACTGACGCCCCGTCATAAGCATGCCGGCATCCGATCTTTGTTTTCTCCTCAAGCATGAGGATGCCAGCAAAATGCTTCCCGAACAGCCCGCCGGCGGCGACAGCCGACGCGGCCGCGGTCCGAGCCACAAACCCCCGCGCCGCTTCCTGCATGTCCCGTTCACCGCTTCGGAATACGAGACGATCAGCCTGTGGGCGGCGGCGACCGGCCTCGCCCGATCCCGTTACGTACGTGAGGCCGCGCTTGCCATACCGATTCTCCGCCGGGTGTCGCCCCGCGAGCGACTGCCCCACACAACCCGCGCGATTGCCTGCGTTCGCGCCCTCGCGCGCGCCACCATGATTGCCGTTGACGCGAAAACCGCGTACCGGCTCGAAGCCGCGATCGCGGAGCTCGGCCTCCGGGCCGACGAACTGGAGGACCACGCCGAGGTCATCGCCGCCCTGCTTGCGCTGCTACCATCGGCTGACGCCGATCCTCATCCCGACTCCCCGTGGTTGTCGTCGGGCACGTACTGAGTGACCGAGCCGCGACCGAGTATGCCCAGGTTCTCACCATCCACAACCGCGCGGTGGCCGAGAAACCTCTACAACTTGTGCAGTTTCGGAATTTGCTGAGGAATCCGCCACCACTGATAGGTCCACAGTGAACTGGTCAAGCTGGCTCTTATCTGGCCCGACAGTCGACCATCGAAGATTGCCAAACTCCAGTGTGACGCGCATGCCTCTGACGCGAAAGTGCCGTACGAGTCCATACTCTGCATAGGTACCGCATTGTCCCCATAACTGGATGGCCAGTATCCTGCCGCGATTAAAAAGCCAGTCGCTCGTTTGCTGATCCCGCGAACTGTCCGCGAGCAGATTTGCACTAGCTTTAACGCCACGCTGCAGCGCGAAAAGTGCGCATTGAAAATCGCCCGAGAAGTTGATTTCGCTGTCGTCGTCGTAGTTGCCATTGTGGCAGTCCATCTTGTATGCCGTATCGCCATCCACAGATATGACAAAAAGCGATGCCGGCGTGTCTGCACCATTTTGTCCGGGATGCACGAACGCGAACGTTCTATGCACCGGCAACACCTCTGGCCAAACCATCGATACCGATCGAGCCACCGAGAGCGTTGCGATTATCGAGACTATCCAAGTCATCCCCATAACGCGATCTGTCATGTCGTCTGCCCCGTTCCCTCCGGACAGCCCAGCGCGCTCGGAACGGTTAGCGTGATTCCCGTCACTCCCTGATCGTGTCCGCCTGGCACTTCAATAATTAGTGTATTTGGGTATCTGTCCATAAGCATGTCACGTACACCCTGCACCGTGTTACTTCCGATAACATCGGTTATGCCGTTGAACCCTCCAAGAAACCAGCTACCAGAAATTTGACTCAGATAAGGGCGCAACGCACCTTTGTTTCCTCCCCACTGTTCTGGTATGACGGCAGCGCCATCGGCTGCGACTGGCGTCCCAAAAGCGCCATTTCTCCCTATGGTACGTGGATTTCCCCCAAGGATACGGGCAGTCCCCACACATGTTACAGATCCGGCCGACGCGTCGCTATCGAAGTCCAAGTTCTCCGTCAGGCTGGGATCGAGTGCCAGGTCCGCGACAAATTGCTGCGCTGCCGCCAAGCATGCCGCGCCGCCCGTGCTACCTGCATCACACGTGAATGCGGGACCGCCCGGTCCAGTGTCGCCACCACCTGGGCTGCACTCAGTGTAATCACCCTCATCGTCTCCACCATCGCACGCATCCATCCCGCTCGGATCCGAGCCATTGATCGGATCCCCACCCGCGAACGCGTACTGGTTGATCCCCGCCGTGAGCCCGAGCGGATCGGCTGAGATAAACCGCCGCGTCACCGGATCGTACCAGCGCGCCCGCATGTAGTAGAGCGATGTCACGCCGCCCTCGTAGAGCAACCCCTTCCACTGCAGCTGCGTCGTGTCAGCTGTCGTCGTACTTATGGTCGCGGCGCCCCATGGATCATACGCCAACTTCTGCTCAACGGCCGCCGTGCCCCCATTCCATTGGCTAAACACGTTCCCAACGGCGTCCTGCGCATAGTAGTGGACGGTGTCCGATCCGTTGTTGCCCGTGATGCGCGCGATGGGTCGGTCCGTACCCAAGTACGCAAATTCGGCGATGCGGTTATTCGCTGCGCTATTCAGAATGGCTATCAGCTGCCCCTGGTCCCACAGGTAGTACTGATCCGGCGTACCGTTCTCGCTCCTGCGCACGAGCTGGCCGTTCTCATCATAGTCATAGGTCCGCGTTGTGCTACCGCTGATCACCTGGCGCAGCAGGCCGTCCGAGCTCCACACGTACTTAGTCGTGGTCGACCCGTTATTCGTACTATCGCGGTTACCATCGGAATCGCTCCCGAATGTGAGTCCCGTCCATGTGCTGATCCGGTTGCCGGGCAGCACTGTGCCGGCAGTGTCAGCCGAGCCGACCTTCACCGAGTCTAGATTGCCGGCCGCGTCCCAGAGCGTGCTGTCCTGTTGGAGAACGCTGACACTGGCCGAATCACCATAGATGCATCCTTGCCCGCCCTTCTTGATGATACACGTGACCGTGTCCGCCCACGTCCCGATCCGCCGCTGCACCAATTCGCCGATCGGATCGTAGGTGAACAGATTTGTCGTATCGCCGTACGCGTTACCGTCGAAATCCTCCTCGACGATGCGTCCGGTCGAGTCGTAGCCATATCCCCTGGACATCGTGACACCGAGCCCCGTCCAGGCGCTCGTCAATATCGTGCCTGTGCTCGTGTACGCATCATGTCGGGCCGCACTCGTCGGGTACGTGATGTTGGTGTCCTGATAGATGGCATTGTAAGCGAACGTGATCTTCTGCGTCCGCAGCTTGAGGCTGTCGAGATATCCGTAGGTCGCGTTGTAGTAGTAATGCCGCGTGAATGGATCGATTCCATTCGATGCGGTGGTCGTGATCGACAGCGAATCGACTCGGCCCATTGCGTCATGATGGTAGTACCGCTTGAACTTCTTGCCGTTGAGACCCGTGATCGATGAATCGGCCCATCCGGATGATCGAGAATAGAAGGTGGTATCTGCCACTACCGGGGTCTGCGCGACCACTGTGTCCGAAAAGAACGAATACGAGAAGGTGATTGTCGTATCTGCGTCACCAGTGAACGCGTGTGGACGCGTCTCGGACAGCAGCCTGCCCAAGTTGTCGTAGGTGTACGTCGTCGGCTGGCCACGTCGGTTTGTGACGACGGCTGGGAGCCCAAGCCCATTGTATGTCGTGGACAGCGTTCGGCTGGTTGGATCGGTCTGGCTTGTGGCCCAACCCACCGCATTGTAAGCCGTGGTATATAAGCGATTGTTCGGATCGGTGATGGAATCCTGGTACAGGTGATCGTACCCGTAGGTCGTCGTTCCTTTCGCATTCACAACAGTCTTGAGACGGTTCATGATGTCGTACGTCATGGTCGTCGTCGCGGACCCACCCAGGCCACCGACGAACACACTCGCCACGCGTCCATGACTGTCGAACGTCGTAGTCGTGTAACGGCCGCTCAGTGTATCGGCCACATGATTGCGGTTGCCAGTCGTAGCGTCGTAACCGAACGTCGTGGTATCTCCGTTTGCGTCCACTGACATGCTGTCGCGTCCGGGAGCAACCGCCGAGTGCTGCGCGTAGTACCGCATGATCGTCGTGCCGACTACCTGGACGGAGTCCACGTGACCGCGCTTCCATGTGGCGGTGTCGATAAACAGTTTTTGGGTCGGCTGGCCAACGCCATAGACCGTATCGAGCTGCGCAAACAGGCCGTAGCCGTAGTAGGTCGTATTCTGTCCCGCTGGAGTGGTCGAAGTCAGGAACGGACCACTGTACGTGTAGGTGTTCTGTACCCCGGCGGTGTCGCTGTAGCTGAGTGGGAAGCCATTCCCATCTCGCACATAGCCATAGGTGTATCCATTCGGATACTTGTACTTGATGATCTGGCCCCACGGGTCGACTTGCAGCTGCGTGGTATGTCCCGCATTGTCTACGACGTGGCCCCACAACGAGTCGGTCCGAATGGTCGGCGCCGGACTCGTCGCGCTCGTGCGCCCCGTGGGTAGCACGAGGGTCTGCGGCGGCGAGTAGAATGAGCGCAACGACGCCGTGACCGGCGATCCAGTCGAGTTGCTGTCGATCGGAATCGGCGACGAGATGACCGAGTCGATCTTCCAGGTACTCGAGTTGTAGACGTAACGTGTCAGATGCCCGTTGCGGTCGGTGATCGAATCGAGTCGGCCTTGGGTGTCATAGCCGAACGTCGTGGAGTCGCCGTCGGGATCCGTCCATGACCGCAGGTAGGCGTTCGCGTCGTTTCGCACGAGGGTGATACGCCCTTTGCCATGTTTGCCCAGGGAGTCGGGCTCGACGATCGAATCGAGGCCGAAGGCCCCGTACGCCAGATGCCAATATGTATGGTTGTTGTATGGTGATCCGCCGGGGTCGGTGCGATACGGGTCGGAGATCGCAGTGACACGATCGTCGCTGTCATAACCGTAGAACACCGTATCGTTCTGCCGACTGATCCTCCTGAGGATCCATTCGAACGCGGAAGAATAGTATTCCTTCGAAGAGTCCGGGTACGCGACCTCGACTCCGCCCCCGAAACTCGTGTCGGCGCCGACATAGCGGAGCTGGGTCGCCACGCTCGCGCCGGCGGGCGGTGCCCAGGTGCAACCCCAGGCGTAGCTGCTCAAGGAGCGGTGCCTCGCCGGTGCGCTCCGTGGTCCGGCGCTCGATGCTCGCGCACGAGCGTCGAGAACGCGGCGGCCGCCAGCCCAACTCCTGCACCGAGTACGAGCCACAGTGCGATATGCACGTCAGCGCACCCGCGGGAGTGACGGATGGATCGCCGGCGGCCCAGCCCGCAGATAACCGTGCGCCGGGTAGAAATCGCGTGCGAAGAGACTCCGCACATACACCGCGCTGATCTGTGGGTCTGACGCGGTCATCCGGCTAACCGTGCCGTGAACGACGGTCACATAGAAGACAGCGACGGCAACGGTCGCGACATGCACGCCGGCGACGAATAGGAGTGCGAGCACCACCGCCGCCTCAATGATGACGACGCCGGGCTCGGCGCCCATGAACAGAATCGGTCGACACAATGAGGCATGAATCGCGTGTCGCGCGCTACGAGTGGCGGGGCCGCGCAGATCGTTCTTGCTGCCGCCCGATATTGCGGTCGGGAGTGTCATACGACGGCGCCAGCGAACTGGAGAGCGGCTACGATCTGCACGGCCCCAAACATCAACGCGATGCCGAAAATTGCCTGTCCGATGCGCTTCGCCCCTTCCTCGTGTCGGGTAAATCCCCACACCACGCCGCCAATCAGCAGCATGATCCCGGCAAGGACGCGAGCGGTCGTGCCTGTGAGATTATCCAGCAGTGCTTGGAACGGCGTGTTCCACGGCATGTCGTTGCCGCCGGTTCCTGCCCATGCGGGACTCGCTATGAGGACGAGCCCGACACCGATCGCGAGCAACGATAGAATCCGCTGTGACGACCACGAGATACGAGCGAATGACGAGAACAAGCGCATTTACGGCATCTCCCGTTTGTCGAACGGTTCCACGATGTAGCGCCGCTCCGCGTCCAATCCTCGAACGCGGGCGAGGCCGACGACCTGTCGGTGCGCCATCGTGATGATCCAGTCGATCGCTTCGGCGACCAACTCGGGTTGCGGGGGTACGTTCTCACGCTGGGCGAGTCGATCGAGACGATGCAGCGCGCCCAATGCGTCCGTCGCATGGAGCGTGGCCACGCCGCCGCTGTGGCCCGTGGCCCAGGCGTCCATCAGATAGAGCGCGGCTCCGTCGCGGACTTCGCCAACGACAATCCGATCGGGCGAGAGCCGCAGCGTCCACTTGACGAGCTGCGCGAGGTCGTAGCCGTCCGCGGTCCGGAGCGCGAGGTGATCAGCGGACGTGCACCGAATCTCGGTGGTATCCTCGAGAATGACGATGCGGTCAGTCGGGTTCGCAGTGGCGATTTCGAGCAACAGCGTGTTGGCAAGCGTTGTCTTGCCCGACCCTGTCGACCCGATGACGAGCACGTTCTCTCGTCGCCTGGCAATGCCCGCTAATGCAAGCGCGATATCGTCCGTCACAGCGCCGCGTGCCAACCAGTCCGCAAGCCCAAAGACGCGCCCAGCCGGCCGGCGAATGACGAAGGTCGGGCCGATCGTAATCGGCGGTACAAGTCCTTGGAGTCGCGCGCCCTGGAAGTCGCTATGCGGCAGTGATGCTTGCACGGACGGCGTTTCGCGGCCGAGCGCGATGTTCTCCCGCGCCGCGACGACATTGAGGAACATCTCGACGCGTCGCGCGTCGAGCCGGATGTCGAGCGCCACGCGGCCGCCGCCACCGCGATCCACACGCAGCGCCGCGTCCTGCGGATTCCACGACAGCTCGCGCACGTCATCGTCGGCGAGCAGCGCCATGATTTCGGGACCGAGATGTCGCCGCATCATGGCCGTGTACCCGTCTTCGGCGGATGTCGAGTTATCGGCAGTGGCTGACTGAGCGGCCGCGCGGAGCGGGCCGCCGTTCTGATCGCTGGACATGACCGTGCGGTGTGGGTTGTGATGTGTGTCTACTCACCAAACCCCGCCGACCGGCGAAATCCGCAATCGGCCGTTCAGAAACTCGGGCGTGATATCCTCGCCACGATGCGCGCGCCGGACCGACGTGCGCGCCCCGTGTCTCAGTTATAGGGGGACCCCGCGTCGCGCGTGGTATGCCTTCACAACTCGCTACGTCCTGTCACCTCGCCAGCACCTCGCCGTCGATCGTCAGAGATGCCTCCCTTGCACACCGATTAGGACCGAGTGCCTCGCGGACGGCTCTCACATAACGGAGGCGTTACCGTGCACGATTGATCCGTGAAGCGGTGATCGGAGTCATGATGTATAGGGGCCGACGCATCATCGTTTTCGTGCGTGCATCATCGCCGCTTGGCCAATGGCTTTGGTCGCTACAGAGGACGATGCGCGCGACACCGTCACGCGCGAAATCCGCAACGCGTGACGCGATTGTCCCCATTTACGCGATCGCCAGCCAGTGCTTCTGCCACGTGCCCCGGGCGGGCCGGGAGAGGGAACAGTGATGACGAAGGGAGACCGTCATTCGCAGGATAGCGGCCACGACGAGGTCCGCAACAATGGAAAGCCGCTACCGCTATCCACGGACGAGAGCGATAATGCCCAGGCCGGCCGATGGGCCATCGCGCTCGCGGGCGACGACGAGAACGCCGCAGTTGCGACGTTCACGCAGATCTACAACCGCTACTGGCGCCCGCTCGTCGCCTTCGGCGCGCGTTATTGCAACCTCACAGCGCAGGACGCGAAGGATCTCGCGCAGGATCTGTTCGCCCACATTTGGCTTATTCGCCGCACTTGGTCCGTCCACACCAGCGTATTCCGGTATCTCCTACGCGCAATGGAAAACCGGGCGCTCAACAGATATCGGAATGAGGATCGGCGTGCGGCGCGCGATCACGCAATCATGAATACTGTGGACCTCTTAGTCGACAACGACGGCGAGTATGCCATCGAAGAACGCGAACTGAGCGCCGCGGTCGTGGAGATTCTCAAGCACATGCCGCCGCGCCAGCAAGACGTTTTGCGCATGAGAAGATTGGAGGGCCTATCGATGCGAGAGATCGAGGCTGCGCTTTCACTATCCGAGAACACGGTTCGCAGGGCCCTAAAGAGCGCGATAGTCCGGTTGCACCGGGAGTGGCGCGATCGAGGATGGGACCATCTCGCGCTACATCGGAGCGGTAGTGATATCGCTCAGAAGATGACGACAAGCTATATTGTCGGCACGAAGAAGCGCGACGCCGAAGCGCCCGGAACCAACGACCGCTCATCGCAGATCGAGATGGTCGGGAGGGTCCTGTGAGGAACCCCGCTCGCGCTAGGGTCACCCAGCACAGCGGTGCGCCGTTGCCACCGCCGGATCGCGGCCGGCTCTGGTACGACTTCGAAATTCCGAGGGAGTTCTTTCAGGGCCTCCCCGGCATCGAACGCAAGATACGCTGGATCCGCGAGCACCTACCCAAAGAAACTCGCATCAAGATCGGCCAGAAGTCTGCATGGTACGACAGCGACATCCGCGCTTTTCTGGAACATCAGAGGATCAGTCAATGAGCACGAATGAACTAGTAGCAGATACAAAGCGATATCGAATCGATTGGGCCCTCCCGGAACCCGTGGGTCGCCTCAACATCTCACTCAATACGAAGAACCGGCAGCAGTTCGAGAGGCGAAAGGTCGTCTTGCGGAAGTTGCTCGACGACGCGCAGCTCGACGTTCTACTCGCTGTCAAGAACGGAGCGACGACCATCGAGGAGCTCGTCGAGGCCGATCGTGCAGGTCGTCTCAAGGGCGCGGAGATACTTGGCAACCTGAAACTGCGCGCCAACCTCTGGACGTCGATCGAGGAAGTGCTGCCATCGATGGGCGGGTGCGAAGACACCAGGCGACGCTATCGGACGTCCTTGCGGCTGCTGCAAACGACCCCTGACAAGCCGCTTCGAAAGAAGCTGGGATCGAAAGCTCGGGTACTGGAGCTCACCGCGGCTCCCTGGACACAACTGCGAGCAACATGGCAGCGCACCGGCAAGAGTGCCGCGGACTGGAATCATCTACGGCGCGCCGTGTCCCGCTTCTTAACAATCTTGCTCGGCGATGTGCAACATCCCTTCCGACGGGAGGTAATGAAGCTCATTCCGACCGCCAAAGAAGGTCGAGGCCGGACACCAGAGCTCACCGTGGAGGGATTTTGGTCGATAATCGAAGCCATTCCCCCGCACGCCAGGCCGTGTATCGTCACGCTCGCGGCGACGGGAATGCGGTCTAAAGAGTACTTACTGTGCTCGAAAACCAACCTGAACCCTGCCACGTGCGCGATCGCGGTCCCGGGCACGAAAACCGCTGACAGTGCAGACACCGTTTATGTCGCGCGCGAGCTGTGGCCCTGGATAGAGGCGGGGATCCCATCGCCGCTCCAGTCCCGGTGGATACACATCTACTGGTGGCGCGCGTGCGTTCAGTTGGGTTTCGGCCGCTACGAGCCCGTCATGCATGACGGCGTGCAAGTGATGCGTACGGTGAAACTCCGCAACGGCAAGACCAAGGAACGTCCCGCGACCCGGTACGCCGGGCTTCGTATCCACGACCTCCGCCACGTCTTCGCACAAGTCGCCTCGGATGCAGGCGCACCGACAGCAAAGGTGCAGGCAGCTCTTCGCCATTCGGATCCGGCAATGACTCGCCGTTACGAAATGCGCCGTGCGAAGGGTGAGGTCGCGCAGCTCGTCGGCCGCGCTTTAACAGGCAACGGTCAAAGAAACGAGCGAGTGAAACGAACCGGTCCGGTTCAGTCTCGCCCACCCAAACGTGCTGCGACGCGGTGGCGGCAGTTGCCACCCGCCAAATCACCCGCCATCGAGGTACACGGTGCAAAAGGCACCGTTGAGCTAAGTCGTTATGTACCAGGCATGGCCAGGGAGGGAATCGAACCCCCGACACGCGGATTTTCAGTCCGCTGCTCTACCAACTGAGCTACCTGGCCGCAAGAGTGTGTAACGTAGTGCCCCGCTTAGAGTTCCTCAAGCCACGCGAGCGCGACTCCGCGCGTCTTTGACGCTCACTGTGGGTAAAACTGTGGGTGGTACTCACGTTAGGCCAGCCGGAGCGACGGACTACCCTGCCCCGTCGACGCCGGCGACTCCTGAGGTCTTGTCGCACCTTGCAGACTCGCAGCGAGCCTTGCTGCGTCTTCCGCGAAATAGGACTCAGGGGCGTGCTTCATGTATCGCATCGTCATCACCGGACTGGCGTGCCCCATGAGCTTTTGCAGCCGCGGCAGCGGCACGCCCGCCTGTGCGCAATGCACACCGAATGTGTGCCGCAGGTCATGTATTGTCGCGGGCGCGATCTTGGCACCACGCACACATCGCTGGAAGCGATGGAGCGCCCGCCAGTAGTCGCCATACGGCGAAGGAAAGACCGCGTCCGCTGGTCCGCTCCTGACGCGCGTCCGATGCTGTTCGAGCACGGCCGCCAGCGGCGCCGCGATCGGTACGTCGCGCTGACTCGAAGCCGTCTTGAGGCGCCGGCCGCCCTTCTCGTGAACGCGGATTCGACGCTCTGACAGTCTCACGTCAGCCCATTCGAGTCCCAGCGCTTCGCCGATTCGGAGACCCGTGTAGATCAACGACGCGAAGAGCGGCCACCAGTCGGGGCCCGTCGCTGTCTCGAGCGCCGCCACCTCGCCGGCGTCGAGCCATCGCTCGCGTCCTTCTGGCTCCCGCTCTTTCGGCATCCGGAAGTGCGGGACAGCGAATCCCGCTTCGTCCTCAGCCCAGCGAAGGAAGCTCTGCACGCCGGACAGATCGCGGTTGAGCGTCGACCCGCTGCACCCCGCTCGCCGCCGCGCGGTGCGGTACTCCAACATGGCGCCGCGCGTGAGCTCACCGAGCGGCGTCTCGCGGCCTTGCGACAGGACCTTAAACAACTCCGCCCACCCTTCGACGTATCGGTCGACGCTCCTGGGTGCGTACGATCTACGCGTACGTGGGGAGATCGTCGCTGGGTCGCGCAACCACTCGACCCACTGATCGACGAGCGGTCCGAGCGCTGGCGTTTCCTGGCGCGTCATGACCTGTTCGATCGATGCCGGGTCCCGCAAATACCGATTGTGCACGTCCCGAAGATTCAGCTTGCCGGCGACGAGCAGCTCGATGAGATCGCGCCTTCCCGCATCCCGCAGGCGGACCAGTGTCGCCTCGATTTGGCGCGCTCGTGTCTTGGATGCGGTACACGCCGAGAGTCGAATGCGCGGATACCCCCGCCATCGCAGCTCTATCGCGTAGTGCTTGGTTTCTGGTCTTCGATACACACTCACGTTGTCTCCCTCCCTCGCCGGGCCTCGATCCACTGGTGAAGATCCGCCGGCCGCCACCGCAGCGTGCGCGGCCCGTACCGCACCGCGATGTTGCCGACGAGCGCATAGACGCGCTTGTGTTTCACGTCGAGGATCTGCGCTACCTCCCGCGCCCGCAGCAGTGTACCGAGCGCTGTCGGAGCACCGTCATCTCCCCGGTGTCCTGCTTGTCGTTCTCCCGCCTTGTCTCTCATGGTCCGGCCTCTCTCGTTAAGTGTTCGTCGATTCCGCCTCTGGTTACGGTGTTCGCGATCACCCCGCCGATGTCCCTCTTTGTTTCACGATTGTCTCAATAGGGGACATTGACGGTGTCTCGCCGAACTCCGTTGGTGACGAGCGATCGAGTCGAGCCTTGGCTCGACGTGGATGCCGATGCAGCCCTACAAGAGTGAGAGTCACGGGAGGTCGTGTTGGTCCCAGCGAGCTTCGCGATGAGATGTCCGACGCGCAAAGCGCAGGGACCGACACGCGTGCTCGCGACTCTCACTCCTTAGGAGGGCGAAAGGCATCTCGTTCTTCAGCAGGGGAGCAAGTGAAGCGATATCGCTTCGCGATACGCTCCACGCTCGCCCCATTCGCGCCTTTGGCGCTCAAGGGGGAACTACGCCAGACTCGCACGACCGTCGCACCAAAGCCATGCTCGTCCGATTCACGCCGTTCGAGTTCGAGCTCGTGCGGTTCCGCGCCCGGTCCTGTCAGCGCACCATGGCCCGCTACGTCCGTGAGACGACGCTTGGGTCCGTGCCGCATGCCCGACACAACCACGAGATCGACAGCGTGCTGTACCACCTCGGGCGCATCGGGAACAATGTCAACCAGCTCGCGCACGAGGCGAATGCAACCGATCGCTTTCCCACCGAGGCGAGACTGAACGCCGTCCTGGCGGAACTGCGCGCTCTTATCGGACAACTCGCGGGGAAGGGGAGCAGCGCGTGATCGCCGTGTGCAGCAGCGGCAAGAGCTTCGGCGCCCTGGCCGATTATCTCACCGAGCCGAAAAACGGCGTCGACCGCGTCGAGTGGACGAGCACACGGAACCTGCCAGTCGACGACCCGGACCTGGCCGGTCGAGTCATGGAAGCAACCGCGGCGGAGAACGTGCGGGTCGAGAAGCCGGTCTATCACATCGCCGTCTCGTTCCACCCCGGCGACGTCGTGACCCAGCAGCAGATGGAGCGCGTCGCCGACCGGCTCTTGGACGAGCTCGGGCTTGGCAACCACCAGGCGCTGATCGTCGCGCACAACGACCGCCCACATGCCCATTTCCACATCATGGTCAACCGGATCGATCCGGAGACCACGCGGGCCTGGGACCGGTGGCAGGACTATCCCGCCATGCAGCGCGTCATGCGCGAGCAGGAGCGCGCGCTCGGCCTCCACGAAGTCCGGAGCAGCTTCCACGAACGCGACGGTCACTCGCGTGAGTCGCATGTGACGTCCGGTGAGTACAGGGAAGCCAAGCGCACGGGAACCGAGCCGCTGCTCGACCGGATCAAGGCGCACGCGCCGGAGCTACGAGCTGCACAATCGTGGGAGCAGCTCGAAAGCAAACTCGCCGAGTACGGATTCGAGGTGGAGCGGAAGGGCCAGGGGCTCGTGTTCACGGATGGCCAGACCGAAGTGAAGGCCTCGCGCGTGCATCGCGAGCTGTCCTTCGGGAAGCTCGAGCAGCGACTCGGGTCCTACGACGAAGCACACCGGAGCCGCGGCCCCGACCACGAGGCGCCGAGCACGCGTCAGCCTACCCATGGCGGGACGGTGCGGGAGCCGACTGTCGGTGCTGGGGACCGGGCGCCGAGCCCCCTCCACCAGGCGCACGGCCCGGACCTAGCGCGCGAGGCGGCGGAGCTCGTGCGGGACCTGTCGCGGCTCAAGGCGATCGAGCGCGCGATAGAACGGGCCCAGGAGAACCTGGCGAGCGACCGAGCGCACTTTGATCAGTTAGAGAGCGCGGCCGAACGAGCGAGGTACAAAAGCGACCAGTTCGACCAGACGCTCACTAAGGTGTACGCCCGACCCGAGGACGCTCGGGAGCATTTCGATCAGATCGCGAAGACGGAGGGATTCGAGCGCGCTGCTCGAAGGATGGAGCACCATCCCGAAGCCTTCGGGACGCTGCGCCCGACTGAGCATAAGGCAGTCTTCGGACTCGTGACCAGGACCGAGTACGACACGGCGCGAGGGCACGCCGGCGACGCGGCCGCGCAGGCTTACGCGGCGCGCGCGGCGACCGACCAGCTGCGCGTCCAGATTGAAGGCCACCGCGGGCCCGCAGTCGAAGGACTGCGCGACTACTCCGGCGTAAGGGCGGAACTTGGCGACCGGATCCGGAATGCCGAGCAACACCTCGACAAGCTCGGCACGATGCGGGACGCTCGTCCGACGCGGGGCGAGCTTGTGCGCGAGCTGCGCCACACGGTCCGGGATTTCGGTCACGGGGATCTGAATCGCTTTGCCGGACAAGTCACTCAGCCTCAGTACGACTTCGCGCTGCGCGTGGCGCGTGGCGCCCGCCACGTCCTGCTAGGCCGAGAGGAGGGATTGGGGCGCTGAGGCTATCGCTTTCGACCGCGAGGCGTCGGCGTATCTGGAACGTGCTCCAGGATGTCGCCAACACCGACACCCAACACGGTGCACATCCGATCGAGCAGCTTGGCATTCACATCCCCGCGAAACTCCCCATTCACCGGGAACCGTCGGTAGACGGACCCGACTTTCGCGTAGCCAATCGCGCGAGCGAATTCATAGAGCGACATCTCCCGCTCGGCAAGCAACTCCCTGATACGCCAACGCACCACGCGAAGCCCCCGGGTAGAGAGTGCGTCCCCCGGGGGAATCTTCGCTGTAGCGCAGCATTGACAATATAGCCCCGTATCTGCTATATAGCCCCGCACCGGGTATACAAGATCCGGTGTACCCGTTTCCGATAGCAGCGAGACCGCCATGACCATGACCCCGCTCGAACGCAAGGCCGCATTCCGGGCCGTCGCAACGCTCCAACGACTCACCATGAGCAACGCCGCTCGCAGACTCGGCGTGTCGTACAACCACCTCATGCTCGTCTTGGCTGGCCCGGAAGGGCATAAGGAGGGACGAGAAGGCAGCGCAGCCCTAAGGGAACGCATCGCACAGTTTCTTGGACACCCGGTGGATGAGGTATTCTCCCCGCGTCCGGAACGAGAGACAGACGCGCCGTCCAGCTCCGGCGCGACCGGCGTCACCTCGGTCATTTGGTGCTAGACGGCGCGAGATACCTGGTTGGAGTGGATTCCTGATCGAGCACACGGCATCGTCAGGCCAAGACGCGACGACGCGGGCTTACGGCCCTGACGCGACATACCGAGGAGATCCGTTCGTTGACTCACAGAGGGACCATGGATAGGCTTGGCATCCACTCCGGGCCTCCCTATCCGCAGCCGAGTGGGGAGGAGGTCCGACACTCTCCGGGAATAGACTAGCAGCTATGCTCGTCGTAAGCGATCTTGATCAGATAGCACGGGCTCGGCTTGCCGATGCCGAGGTGCTCGCAGTTGCGAACCGATTTGATGGTGCTCTCTACCTGTGTGGCTATGCCGTTGAGATCGCACTCAAGGCGCGTATCTGCAAGACCCTCAACTGGGCGAGTTTTCCAGAGACGCGCGGGGAATTCAACAGCTTGATGTCCTTTCGGACTCACGATCTGGGGATTCTGCTAAAGCTCTCAGGGCTGGAGAAACAAGTCAGAACCAACCACCTCGCAGAGTGGAGCGTCGTCGAGGGATGGCGTCCAGAGTCACGTTACAAGCAGATCGGAACCGCCAGTGCGACGGACGCTACTGATATGATCAGTGCCACCATAACACTACTGGGCGCGCTATGAGTTATCCGACAGTGGTCCAGATCCTTCGTGACTTCGAGGTAAAGTTGGCTCGCGAGCACGGGCCATTCACGTTGTTTGCGCTTGTTGAGCGTCCGGAGTTTCCGGGCATGTGGGATCTTGTCGTTGCTGCCCCGTGGTTTAGTTCAAGCGACCGAGAGACCCTGGATGTATTGGTCCAGGAGCTTAAACGCGGGCCAGGCAACGACGTGCTGCTCGCGCTGTCCCAAATCGCGATTCTTCGTCCGACGGAGCCGCTAGTGCGGGCTATTAACGACGCGGTGGGTCACGTCGAGCATGGCGAGGTGAAGCTTGAGACTACATCGCTCGGCCTTGAAGGAAGGGATGCGATCATCATCACCTCGCAATCCGTCCCGCGAGCCGCGTAGTGCGAGACGAGTACGACTTCACCAGTGGCGTTCGTGGGAAGTACGCCGCGCGCTACGCCCGGGACACGAACATCATCGTGCTCGATCGTGATGTAGATGTAGCCGAGATATTTCCGACATCGCAGTCGGTAAGTGATGCGCTCCGTGCGCTGGCGACGCGAAATCGCGAGAGAGCGTAGAAGTAACCGCCACGCCCTCTTGCCGAGGCAACGCCTTCGGCGTTGGAGTGCCGGTGCCGGTCGACCACGACGATGGTACGTGTCGTGCTCGACCGACTCCGGCATTGTTCAGTTGCGGGACTGTTTGCAGTTCTGTGGGCACGCCCAACGAGAAGGAGCGATCTCTCGCGTACTCCGTGAGAAATCGCCCCTTCTGTTAACTGGACCGGCGGGTGGGACGAAAGCCGAGTAACAGACGTTGAGGACTCGAAGAAGGACGCAGACCTTTGGACGACAGCGTCCTTCGAGCTAGGTTGGGGTACGGGGACAGGGCAGGCTGAGTGTTGGACGCTCGGCTTTTCCCGGGATGGACGCAACAGCCGTCAGTGGTGTTGGACTCCGCTGCGGTTCTCACGAACGTCTAACTCGGTAGCCCTGTTCCCGCCCTCCTCTCGCGTTGGACGTTATCCGGCCCGCTACGTCGCCTCGTAGCCTCGCCCAGCCCACTACGGCCGCTCGACTACCCGGCGTCCCCGGCCGGCTCACTCGTGTCCCCGTCCTCAACCACAGTATTCATGTAGTCGACCCACGCGAGAATCTTCTGCAAGTCGCGATGGAGCAGCGGGAGTGGCAGATCGATCACCGCTAGGCGGCCTGCCTTATCGAGGGCAACCGTGTATCGCTGTGTCCTCCTCGAATCCGCTTGCTGCCGATCGTCAGTCGCTGACTGAGCCACAAGACGTTCTTCCTCGACGAAACCAGCCCGCGGCTGCAAATCGGGCCAAGTCGCGACAGGCTGCGTCTGAGACCGCGCGCTAGGCTCAGATGCAGTCTCGTGTCCATCTGGGGCGTCGTCCTGCATGATGCCGTTCCGAAGCAGCCCCGCGAACTGCATCGTCTCGCGGAAGATCTTCGCTACCTCGTCCGCTGAGCGCTGGTTGACGCCATGCTCGCGCACTAGAAGGTTCGGTAACAAAGCAGGTAGGGGACCTCCCTGGTATCGCGCCCATAGTCGTTGATAAAGCGCGGGCGTCCGAGCCGCGACCGCGAGCGCGCGACCGCGTTCCGACGGCTCCTTCGGCATCAAGAGCTGCTTTCCGAGGTCGCTGATTCGATAACCGCTGCCGGCGCGCTCGAGGAGACCATAGTGGGAGAGCGCAGCCACCTTGCGACCCGAAGTGCCACTAATCCCTCGATAGCCGAGAGCTTCAGCAAGCACTTCGCGACTCGCGGGACCGAAACCGACCTGCTCTCGAACGTGCTGAAGCATCGTTTCGGCCTCTTGTAGCGTGTCCGACGGATTCTTGACCCCTCGCTCCAACCCTGCGGCGTCAGCCATGGGCATCATCCCTGTACTATTGGACCCTGACAATATACGCCCGTCCCGGCGCCCACTGCAAGACAGATCCATGACACGACCCAATAATGAGCGTTAATAACCCTATTTACCATCAACACTCTGTTGTGATGTGAATTACGATTAGCCTAAATCGTCATTAGTGGGATTATGCAACAGCCTAATGCTATGACAGTCTGACAACTGCCAGTTGTCCACGACCGACGGGGTGACTCGATCGCTTTGGGGAAATCCAATCAATACCGGTACTTGAACGAACGCCAAATTGGCGATTTATTCGGCAGTCCCGACGCTGGGCCACGCTGTCAGTTGATAATCGTAATAAACCTCATATCAATCTCAATGCGTTCTGCCAATGACCATTTTATGCTTGCCAATCGACACGTTGGCAGCGCTCACGGTCTCCAACGCCAACTACCGTGCTCCCGCTTGGCGCCTGTGCAGCGATGCAAACACCCTGTCGTTCGGGTCGTGAGTCTCTTAATTTGTATCAATTGATCGGCCCGTGCTCTCACAAACTCGCGATGAAACAAATCTTGCGTTTGGTCGTATCATGTGAGAGTATTCGGGGCGACGAGGCGGCGGCCGCAAGGTGGGCCGAATGACCGCCCGCGAACCTGCGCCAAACAATGAGCCAGCAACCAGGGCTAAACTGGCATCGGCCTGCCGGAACAAGAATCGGCGCAGCAGCGCGTTCTCCAGAACTGCACCAACTGAGTGGACGCCGGGCAAAGTTACCAACCCTGAGACCGACCTTCCGTTCGACGCGATATCGGCCTGGCATCACGTGGCCGTCTGGTTGGAGGAGGGACACCCAATCCAATGCGTCGTACTTGACCATCCTCCCGGGGCAGCTGCGTACATCATGCGCATCCCCTTGGGAGTGACCGGTCGGTCCGTGTACGTAAAGCTTCAGCTCACTCCGAATGGAGACGTCCATGGTCGGAGCTTCCACTACTGCTATGGCACTCGCTAATGAATCGATTTGACCCTGCTGATTGGGCCATGGAAGCCGATCAAGAAGAGAACGACCCGATTAGGTCGGGTTCACGCCCGCCTGCGCCCTGCCCCAGCTGTGGCGGGACGCACATCGACACTGCCAATCACGTTGAGACGTTCGATTACGGCGAAGAGAATCCGGTCGCCTTAGACGCGTTTATTCCAGTTCGTGTATGCCGATCCTGTGGAACGGAGTACACGGATCATGAGGCTGACGTCATTAGACATGAAGCTATCTGTCGCCACCTAGGACGCCTGACTCCGGCGCAGATTCGCGCGCTCCGGTTACTTCACCGTTTGCCCCGAAGCGACTTTGCGAGGATCACAGGCCTTGGAGAGGCAAGCCTCGCACGATGGGAGTGTGGCTCGATGATTCAGACTATCGCGTACGATCGTTATCTGCGGCTGATCAAGGACATTGCCACGTTCCATCGCTTACGCTCTATCGTCGGCGAAAAGCCGGGCGAGGCACTTCCAGGGGAAAAAACGGCGCACCACTCACTCCAACGGCGCTACCGAGGACTAACCGATCCTGACGCTGTACGGAAGCGCTCCAAGTTTTGGTTGCTCCGAATCGATCGCTCGGCCAGGTAGACCCTTAGTGTACACAACGACTTTCTACTCATTTAAGGGCGGCGTCGGACGGACGATGGCGCTCTCGAATATCGCGGCTTTATTGGCACACAGCGGCCTTAAGGTGTTAGTAGTGGACTTCGATCTCGAGGCTCCTGGGCTCGACATTCTTGCGAGTCCTGGAACACCAACCGACAGACCGGGGGTTGTCGAATACGTTCTCGCATATCTGCAAAGCGATTTAACCCCGGATGCTGCGGAGTATATCTATCGAGCGAATGTACAGTCCCAAGAGGCCGGGGAAATATGGGTTATGCCCGCTGGGCGCCCCGATGCGAGTTATTCTGAAAGGCTCTGCGGCATTGACTGGGAGTCCTTGTATAGTCACGAGGATGGCTACCTCCTTTTCGAGGATCTTAAGAAGCAATGGGAGTCGATCTTAAAGTTCGACTACGTACTCATTGATTCCAGAACCGGACATACAGACGTGGCGGGGATATGCACTAGGCAACTGCCAGATGCCGTAGTGCTGCTCTTCTTGCCCAATGCTCAAAACCTTCGCGGATTGCAGACCGTGGTTGCTGACATCCGCGCAGAGGCAGAGCCTCCTCTACGAAGGGACATCAAGCTCCATTTCGTGGCGTCAAACGTCCCGGACCTTGATGATGAGGACGCGATTATTGCGCGGCAACTTCGAGCGTTCCGGCGGGACCTGAAAATGACTGAGCGACCGTTAGTGATTCATCACTATGACAGTCTCTCCTTGCTGACGCAAACGCTCTTTGTCGATGCTCGACCGCGCAGCCGACTAGCCAAACAGTACCAACAGCTGGCACGGAGAATTCGAGCTGAGAATCCGCAAGACACGAAAGGCGCCATAGCCTTCCTAGACGATGTGCAACGTCAGCGCGTGATCGTAGCGCCCGAAATCCTAGAAGCTCGTCTGCAGTCGATTGAGCGGGCACACCACGATGACGGTGATGTACTATGTCAGATAGGGAAAGTGCGGCTCTCCCGAAACCAAGCAGCTGAAGCCCTCGCCCTTTTTCAGCGTTCGCTAGACTCGGGCTTGGAGACAGCGTCCGTTTTCGCGGCGCTCGCCAGGGCGAGAAATATGATTGGTGACAGAGACGGTGCGGTTGAAGCCGCGTTGGCCGTCTTCGAGCGAACTGATGCGACGATAAATGACCTATCCCCTGCACTTGAATTGATCCGGAACGGCTCTCCTCATGCCGTCGTTGGCCTGTCTCGGAAACCAGCAGTGCAATCGCTTGCACCGGAGCATGTTGAGTGGTTGGCTACTAATCTAAACAGGTCGCGAGAAGAGCTCACCGAGGCACGCGGACTGTTCGAATCCTTACTTGCGCAGGGCGGGTTAGCAAACCAGGAGCGTATCCGAGGCAATACCCTGCCATTGTGCCTCATTGGCCTAGGAGATTTCAGAACCGCGATGGCTCTCCTGGAGGAGGAGTACGGAACCTACGGACGAAAGGCAATCGCAGGCGCATTCAACTATGCGATGGCCACCTGGGGAGCGATCGGTGAGCCGAACCCAGAGCTGTTCGCCGGCGTGTTGAATCTAGAAGCGAGGTCCAAGATCGACGGCGACGCGAACTACTACCAGTGTCTCGCCGTAGCGGCGTGGGTCGTTGGAGATGTCGCACGAGCATCTCAGTTCTTGGAGCGTTCGTCCGAGCACGCCAAACCCGCCGTGCGGTGCTTGAGTTGCTGGCGATATCTCTCAGTTCCTCAATCACAATTCTTGCGCGATCTTGAACAGATTCGGCGACTAATGGCGGGCGAATCGGTCAAGCCTGCGTTTCTGCAAGACGCGGCTCCGCAGATCCCATTGGCTCTTTGAGGAAGTTCGACATCGAGTGACACGATCTGATCCTCTGATGTCACGATATTGCCCTTGTCTATGCGACATCTGGCCGCAGCTTGACGAGTCTCAAATTCTGAAGGTGCCGAGTGGCCCAATTTGTAACTCGTGTCGAGCTCCATGGCGCAGTGGATCAAGACTACGAAGCCTTACACACAGCCATGGAGGCCGCCGGGTTTTCTAGGACCGTTGTCGGACGCAACGGGGACACATATAAGCTACCAACGGCGGAATATTACTGCGTCGCCGACACGCGGACGGAAGTGAGGGACGCCGCCAAGCGAGCCGCAGCGAGTACCAATTGCGACTATTCCGTGCTGGTTACCGAGGCGAAGAGCATCATTTGGTCGGGGCTTAGGCGGATTACGGATCCCGGGCGTTAAGGGATTACAGAGGTCGCCGGTGGCGAAGGATCACCCGCGCGGGTCTGGCGACGGCTTGCTGCGTCGAGGCAAATCTTCGCGTTGGAGCCAAGGGACTGTGGGCAATTCTGTGGGCACACCCAACGAGAAAGGGCGATCTCTCGCGTACTCTGTGAGAAATCGCCCCTTCTGCTAACTGGACCCTGGCGAACAAGTTGGCAGCTACGTGGACTTCGCGACCGTTCACCAGTTCGCGTTTTCAGTCCGCTGCTCTACCAACTGAGCTACCTGGCCGAAAGGTTGCGTAACGTACTGACCTGCTTGGAGTTCCTCAAGCCACGCGAGCGCGATTGTCATTTTAACTGTCGTGGCATAGTGAGACCTCGTGTGACCGTTCATCGCGCGAGTTCCCCAGCGATCACGACGGGAAACGGCGTGGCTTCTGCGAGGCCGCTCATGGCAACGGGCTGTACACCGGCTGAGAGTTCGCGTCGATGGTCGTCAATTGCTGGCGTGCGCTTCCGCCATTCGCAGCGATGCTGAAGATCTGTGTGTCGTTAACCACATCCCCACTGTTGGGGCATCCGTAATAGCAGAGGTCTTCGTACGCGATGCTCTTGCCGTCCGGGCTCCACGACGCCGAGTGCCCGTTCGGGCCGGACACGAGAATCCTCGCGGCCGAGCCGTCGGGATTGCTGACGACGAGACCGAGTACCCCATTCACGGCCCCATCGAAGGCCAAGTGGCGACTGTCGGGCGACCAGGATGGTGCCGGAAAGGCGGACTGCTCACCCATTCCGGGTATGGCCGTGAGACTGGACCCGTCTGGATGAATCGTCATGAGCGATTGTAGCACCATCCCCGCTTGGCGCGTTTCTACCAAGCGATAGAACACAATGGTCTGGCCGTCGGGCGACCATGCCGGCTCCATATCCCACGACGGGTTCACCGAATCGGGCGCCGGATTGGCGGTGAGACGCGTCTGCCCCGATCCGTCGGCATTCATCGTGAAGAGGCTCGGCTGATAGCCGTCGCGCGCGGCGGTAAAGACGATTTTCTTGCCGTCGGGAGACCACGCCGCGCCGACGCCACCCGACGCATCCGCCTCAGCGTTGATGAAACCTGTGGGGTTGGGAAACCCCGCTGCGCTCTGAGTTAACTGGGTGAGCCCCGACCCGTCGAGGTTCATCACGGCGACGTTCAAGAGCCCGATTGGAGGGCCGCCGGTATTGGAGACCGTGGAGTCGATGGTGAGCAGAAGATGCTTGCCGTCCGGCGACACGCGCACGCCATTGCTGGCGTCGGAATCTGTGGTGAGGAGAACTTGACCCGATCCGTCGGCGTGCATCGCGTATAGTCCGGCGGGTTGCCGAGTGCTATAGAAAACAATGGAGTTGGCCAACACGGTTGGCCGCGGTACGACCGGCGCTGTTGGCGAGGACGAGCAGCCGATCACGAGTGCGCTGACCGTCAGAATCGCGGGGACAACGCTCCGCTTGTACACGTGGACACCCTCCTGAAAACGTGGGGTCACCATGAGATGTGAACTCCGAGCGACAACATGCGCGCGCCTCGTCCCGGTGTGGACTGCCACGCGACCGTTGGTGTGATAGGCGTCCAGCGGTCAGTCCGGATGAGGGCTCCGACCACACCGCCGATGAGGAGACCACCGCCCCCACCGATGAGCACACCGGCCGAAGGAACGCGGTCGGCTGCCGCACCGAGGCCAGCGCCAGCGGCACCGCCAATCAGCATTCCGGCGAGGGCGTGCCCGTTGGTGCCGTCGCGAACCTCGACGTGCTGGATCGTCGACTGATCAATAGCAATCGTGTCCGGCGCGCCGTGACGGGGTGACTCCCGTATCAGGTACAGCTTGGTGTCGCGTGATCCGAGTGAGGTACCGACGAGCGGTTCCGGCTGATCGACCACCGTGACGCGTAGCACCGTTTGCGCACTGCGTTCGGTTGTGGACCTTCCCACATCGTTCGGCGCGATGGACACCCAGCGCTCGCTGCGAGTCAGGGCCCCGATCACACCCCCGATAAGGAGGCCGCTTCCTCCGCCGAGTATAGCGCCGGCCACGGGCCCGCCAAAGCAATTGTTGCAAGCGACCGCCGCGCCGAGGCCAGTGCCGGCGGCGCCGCCGATCAGCATCCCGGTGAGGACGTGGCCGCGGGTGCCGTGGCTGACTTCGACCCTGCGTATCGCCGCCTGCTCGATGCCAATCGTATCCGGCACGCCGTTGGCATTCGACGCGCGACCCAGGTACAAGATGCTGTCACGCCGCCCGAGGACCGTGCCGACGAGCTCGGGCTGATCGGCCACCGAGACCCGCAGCCGACTTCCGATCTCACCCGATGGCCCCTGGCCGCGAAGCGGGGGGACATCTGTGAAAAGGACCGCGACGGCGACGCTCGTTAGCGCGACGCGGGATCTAATGAGCAGAATCATGAGGCCTCCCAGAGAGGTGTGGCGATTGATTGAGCGACACGCGCACAGTGCCCCGTGCCGCTCAGCCAACGCTCATCTCTTGCTCAAGTGACCCCGTGGCGTATGCTTGGAGTCGCCCCATTGGAGGTCGCGTGCGCGCTGGCAGCCCTCGAAGCGATACCGACTTACGGGACCGAGTGCAGGCGATGCTCGGCGCTGCCTACACCGTCGGACCGGAGCTCATGGGCGGCGGCATGAGCCGCCTCTTTCTCGCCGACGACCTGGCGCTCGGCCGGCGTGTCGTCGTCAAGCTGCTCCCGCCGGAGCTGGCGATCGATCTCGATGCGGATCGCTTTCGTCGCGAGATACAGATCGCGGCGCAGCTGCAGCATCCGCACATCGTGCCGGTCCTGACCGCCGGCGAGTCGGACGGGCTGCTCTACTACACGATGCCGTTCGTCCCCGGCCAGTCGCTGCGCGAACGACTCAAGAGCGGCGAGCTCCCGATCGCCGAGGCCGTATACGTCCTGCGGGACGTCGTTGAGGCGCTGGCGTACGCCCACCGGTCAGGTGTGGTCCATCGCGACATCAAGCCCGGTAACGTGCTGCTCGCCGATGGGGGCGCGCTCGTCGTCGATTTCGGCATCGGCAAAGCGCTGGCCGGCTCTCACGTTGCTACGGAGGATGCGACCGGTGCGGCGACGGGAGGCACGGTCTTCGGAACCGCCGCCTACATGGCGCCGGAGTTGGCCGCGGGCGATCCGGCGACCGACCATCGGGCCGACCTGTACGCGGTCGGAGTCGTCGCGTACGAGCTCCTGACCGGCGCGCCACCGTTCGCCGGACGTCCCGCGCGGGAGTTGCTCGCGGCGCACGCGCTCGAGCAGCCGGTCCCGGTCGAGCGGCGCCGAGCGAGCGTGCCGCCGGCGCTTGCCAGTCTCGTGATGCGGTGTCTGGAGAAGAGCCCGGCGGATCGGCCCCAGTCGGCGGACGAGTTGCTGCGGATATTGAGTGCCACTCCTGGGGCGCCCGTCGTGCCGCGCTCGCGTTGGACGTGGCGACGCAGCGCAATGGCGGCGATCCTGGCGTTCGTCGTGGCCGTTGTCGTCGTTGCCATCGCTCAGCGGCGCGCAACACTTCCTCCTCGTGCCATCGTCGTCCCATTCGTCAACGCGACCGGCGACTCGGCGCTGGACTTGGTTGGCGCGATGGCCGCGGACTGGGCGACGAATGGGATCGCTCAAACGCGGATCATTGACGTCGTGGATACGCGGACCGCCGTCCTCCCACGTCTGCCGCGCGACGGGCATCTCGAGCAGGCATGGGCCGAGGCGACGGGAGCGACGATCGTCGTGTCCGGCGCGTACTACCGGCAACGCGACTCGCTGTGGTTCAGGACCGCCGTCACCGATGCCAGATCCGGTCGTGTGCTGCAGCGCGTAGAACTGGTCGCGTCACCGACCGCTGATCCGCTGAGCGGCATCCGAGAGCTGGCGGATCGCATCGCCGGCGCCCTCGCGCGCTCGGTTGATCCGCGCCTCCACGTGATCGACCCGACCGCCAGCGAACAGCCGCCGACGTTCACCGCGTATCGCGAGTTCATGGCTGGGAACGAACGGTGGGCGCATGCCGACTTCGTCGGGGCGATACCGCACTGGCACGCCGCGGCAGTGGCCGACTCCGGGTTCATCACTCCGGTGTTCATGGAGGCGTACGGGTGGTATGCATTGCGGCGCCCTGCCGCGGCCGATTCGCTGGCCCGAGCGGTCGGTCGCTATCGCGGAGAGATCACGCCGTACGAGCGCGCCTGGACCGACGAGCTGCTTGCCGCGATCCGCGGCGACTTGGGCAGTCGCTATCGCGCGATCCGTGCGGCCGCGGCGGCCGATCCATCATCGGAGCTCACGCGCATGAAGGTGGCGCAGGATGCGCTGGCGATTAACCGTCCGCGTGATGCGATCGCCGCACTGGAGGATATTCGGCCGGAGCGGAACGAGTTGAGCGGCGTGTTCGATTTTTGGTGGAATCAGGCCGACGCGTATCACCGGCTGGGCGATCATGCCCGCGAGCTCGCCATCGCTGACGACGCCCGACGCTTCGCACCCGGTCTCCGGAGCGAGGTGGTGCGCATCCGCGCGTTGGCGGCGGTTGGGCGGCTCGACGACGTACAGCGCACGCTCGACGCGGCCATGGCCATGCCGGGCGACGTGAAGACGACGCCCGACCTCGCGTGGTACACGGCAGCGAGCGAGCTCCGCGCGCACGGGTACAGCAGCGCATCACGCGCGGTCGTCCAACGGGCGATCCAATGGTATCGTGAGTTGCCCGAGTCGGAGGCGGAGCACGAGTGGGCGCAGGCAGGCCGCGCGCGCATCCTCTATGTGGCGGGCCAGTGGGCGACGGCCGATTCGTTGTTCGCGCTCCTGGCTACGGCACATCCCAACAACGTCGAGTATCTCGGATATCGTGGCGCGATCGCCGCGCGCGCGGGCAACCGCGCTCAGTCTGAGCAGGTCTCCGCGATGCTGGCGCGCGCGCGTCAGCCGTATGGATATGGGAGAGCGACGTTCTGGCGCGCCAAGATCGCGGCCGTGCTGGGCGACGCCGAAGGCGCGATGCCGTTGTTGACCGAGGCGGCTGCGCAGGGGCAGCCGATGGATCCGGATTTTCACGCCGACATGGATTTCGAGTCGCTGCGCGCACAGGCGGCATTTCGCGCGTGGAGCCGGCCGCAAGACTAAAGGGCGGTTACGGCTGCGCGCAGGGCGGCGGCCGTTTGGTAGCGATCGGCGGCCAACGGTGCCAGACACGTCGTGAGTAATCGGTCGACCGCGTCCGGAACGCTCGGGCGAACATCCCGCACGTGCGGCGCGGCTCCGGTCAACTTGCGAGCGACCAACGCTTGGGTTCCGCCGGCCGCGAACGGCGGCGCGCCGGTCAGCATCTCGAACACGATGCACCCGACGGCGTACACGTCGCTGCGCGCGTCCGCCTCTGATTGGCCGGCGAGCACATCGGGGCTCAAGTAGGCCGGCGCGCCCAGCGTGACCGCGGTGGTGACGGGACTGGATTCGGGCGTCCATCGGAGTGCGTCGACGAGGCCGAACGACGAGACCGCCGCGCGCCGAGCGCCCAACGCGATGTGTCGCGGTCGAAGGTCGCCGTGGCGTACGCGGTGATCTTCGGCGCAGGCGAGCGCCGTGCACACGTCGACCGCGATCCGGATCGCATCGGAGACCGGCAGCGCTCCCTCTCGCGCGAGGCGGTCGCGGAGCGAGGGATCGGACCGCGGCGGGCCGACGAAGTAGAGGAGATCCTCATCGGCGATGCCGACACTCAAGACCGGCACCACGCACGGGTCGTCGACCGCGCCGACCGACGCCAGCAAGCGCGCCGCGTGCTGGACGTCGACCATGGCCGAGATCCATGGGCGGACGACGTGGACGTGCACTGGACCGCTCGTGTGGCGGTCGACGGCCGCGAAGGTGATCACGGTCTTGGATGCATCCGTCCGCGTGGCGAGCGTGTATCGTTCGGCGAGCGAGGCGCCGAGTCGCGATCGTAGGCGCTGCTCCGCATCCGACCCGGCTTTTTGACCCGGTGTGGTCACGGACAGCGGCGAGGCTCGCGGCCCAGTGGGCGAGGCGCCCGACTTGAGTCGAGCGATCCATCCCATGATCTCGGGATCGGCTGGCGAGTCCAGCTCGGCGCGCACGAGTGAGGCGTGCACCGACGCGTGTTGCAGCGCTCCGCTGCGATCGCCGCTGGCGACGAGAGCCTCGATGACAGCCACCGCCACGCGCGCACTCAGCGGCTCAGCAACACTCAAGCGCCGCCACCAGTGCACGGCCGTCACGTGATCCGCTCTATCGGCGGCCGCGCGCGCCAACGTCTCGAGGACCGCGGCGTATTGCCGGGCACAGCGCGCGGCCTCGCTGGCCGCCCATTGCTCGAACTCCGGGGCATTCGGCAGATGAAAGCCATCGAGGAACGCGCCGGCGTACAGTTCGACGGCGCGGTCGGCGGCGCCACGACCGACGGCCGCGTCGAAGTCGGCAACGTCTGAGTTGACCACGTCAGGATTGAGACAGACGACCGCTGTGCCCGTGAACAATGCATCGACCGACAGCGCCCGACGCGCCGCATGCAGCGCTTGCTCCAATGAATGTCGGCCACGATCCGCGTCGCTGTCGGGCCACAGGAGCGAGATCAGCGCGTCTCGCCTTACACCGCGCGACCCAGCGCTCGCGACTCGCGCCAGCAGCGCGAGACGAAGCCGTTGCGTCGCGCTACCGGCGAGGGCGGTTCCGTCGCGATAGAGCGCGAGGCCGCCGAGCGTGATGAGTCGCAGCACTCAATAACATGCGCATAGGGTCCCGAGGCGACCAGTCGGGCTGGTGACTGGACCTAGGTGGACGAGTTGGCTAGAATCGGCGGGTGGGGGTTTGGACGCCCCACCTTTTCCTGACGGACGGATTTGATGGTTCGTGCTTGCGGCGCGAGTATCCCGGGCCGTTGCCGTCAGTAGCCGACTCTCAGCTCAGAGAAACTCCTCCGGGTGGATCACCGGAGGAGTTTCCTCTTTGTCTTTCCTTCAATCGCACGTGCCCCGCCAGCCGATCAAATAGTGGCTGCAGATCGAACTCCGTGGTTTGAACCGGCCTCCGACGCCTCACCAAGAAGCCGCGCTCCTCTAGGCCCTTCGCGATCTTGCGGGCGTAGATCGTAGAGACTTTCAGTCGGTGCGCGATGCGATCATAGGACGGATACGGGGCGTTTGCGGTCCATTTGTGCAGCATCAGCTGAAGCACGAACATCTGCTCGATGCCGCTGAGCCCTCGAGGCTCGAGATCGGCCGCGTACATCAGGAACACGGCGACGACCGGCACGAATCCTCGAATGAGCAATATCGGATCGCCGCCCCAACGGGTAACGACGGTGCGGTCGAGATCCTGGATCCGGTCCGTATCGGGCGCATCAAACTCATTTCTCGGCATTTTCGCGTTAATTGACTTTTTATTTAAATCCTCGATTATTCTGCGATCGCATACACTGGCTGTAATCTGTGGATACTATAACGCCATTAGCATAACCGCGCAAGGATTTCAGGGTGGCGTTTGAAAGACGTAGCCGAGTCGTCGGCGCCGAGCGTCGGCGACGGTGACGACGAAGGGCGGCTCGTCCGGCCCGTTGAGTTTCGCCGCGAGGCGCGACATCGCGACTTCGACCGAGTGGATCTCGCGCGCGTGGAGCGGCGCATCGTCCGCGCGTTGCGGCCAGGCGGCGCGCCAGAGGGCATCGACGCTGAGCACGCGGCCGGCGTGGCGGATGCCGAGTGCGGTGATGGTGCGTTCGATCAGCGATAGGCTGAACCGGCGAGCACCGCGTAGTGCCGCGCCGGTGACCGGGTCGTAGGTCAGATCGCCGGTCGTGACTGGCGTCGTCGACGCGTACTCGCGCGCGCGGCGCAGACCACTGCGGACGTGGGCCTCGAGGACGTGAATGTCCATTGGCTTGGTGAGCCACGCGTCGGCGCCGGACTCGATGGCGGCCACGGCGAATCGATCGGGCTCGATGCCCGAGATCGCGATGATGTGCTCGCGGACACCGCGCGCGCGCAGCTCGGCGATGACATCTAAACCGTGCTTGTTGGGCAGGACGAGATCGACGAGCATGACGTCGGGTCTCGCGCGGATGGCCTCAGCCACGCCCGCCTCACCATCGGCGGCCGCAACGACGTCGAAGCCGGCTGCGCGTAGGCACGCAGCGAGCATTGAACGCACTGCATCATCGTCATCGACGATCAGGACGCAGGCCGAGCTGGTCGCAACCGACATCACAATTCAGTAAGGTGGGCAAACCGACGTATTAGGGCAAGGAAGGGCGGTCTACACTGTTCAGTTTGTCACGTCTTGCAGCAGAGACAGCGCCACCCTAAAATGGGCGCGTGTTTTCCACTCACAAGGCTGTGAAACTGTCCCAATACTGTCCCAGTGCCGCTAAGGCCGCGGGGCGCGCGTGAGTTACCGGCCCGGTCTTCCGCATATGGCGTATTTCCGGGCCCTCGCGGATGCACCGAGCGAGCAGAGCTCGGGGTGGCGGTGTACCCTGGCCGGGCTGGTCGCGATGCGGTTGATCGACGCATGGGCGACTGAAGACCCCCTCCCCGACGCCGGTCTGCGCGCCCTGGAGCGGGCGATCAATATGATGGATGTCGACGCCCCGGAGCGCCGCGCGCTTCGGTCGCTCGGCGAGGCGTTGCTCGGCGAGGCAAGCGGGCGAAAGGACAACGAAGGCTCCTGCGTGCTGGACCGCACCCGCGCATATGGTGAGTCACTCTGGCTCACGGCTGAATGGGCGCTCGCGAGCGACGCATGCCGAACGATCATTCGCCACGCGCGCACGACCGCGGAGCAGCAGATCGTGCCGCAGGCCTACGACCGACTCGGTCAATGCTTGCTGGCGCGCGGGCGGCAAGACAGGGCGATAGAGATATTTCAGGCCGGCCGTTCGTTCGCCTCGGCTCGGGGTGACTTTCGATCCGATCTCTGCTTGCGGATCTCTGAAGCGAGTATCGACCGGATCCGGGGCAACTATATGGCCGCCGAGTGCATCCTGGACGACGTGATCGCCGACGCGACATTCGCGGAGCTGCCGGATGTACGGGCACGTGCAACGCACGATCGTGGCGTCACCGCCTTCCATCGCGGCGACGACGTCCGCGCGCTGTCGCTCTACTTCCAGGCGCTGCGCGAATACGGCACGGATGCGGGGGCGGACCGGGTGCTCGCCGATATCGCGTTAGCGGTGCTGAAATTCGGCTATCACGATATCGCCCGCGATGTCCTGGTGATTCTCGAGCGAGATTCGGTCGAGCAGGTGCAGCGGTGGGGTGCGACGGTGAACCTTATGCGCATCGCCGCGCTCGATGACAATGAGCAACTGTTCGATGGATACCGTCGGAGCTTGTCCCGCGTCCGACTGCCGGTTCGCCAGCTCGCGCACTACCACCTCTTCGCGGCCTGGGGGTGGCTCCGTTTCGATCAGCCGTTGTTGGCCCGGCGCGAGCTCACGAAGGCACAATACGTCGTGCGCCGTTATCGCATCACGGAGCTCGACGACGATGTCTCGGCGTCGCTCACGTCACTGGAGTCGAAAGCGCCGGTCCTCGAGACACCGCCAACCGCGCCACCCGACTTACGACTGCTGATTGACCGGACGCCGGCGGCCGTAGTGGCGTGGCAAAACGGCCGCCGGTCGGAGTGTCGGAAAGCGATCGCTTAGCTGCAGGTACTACCTGACGTCATTCCTCCGCCACCACCACAATCCTGATGAACGGGTGCGGTTGCGCTCGTGCATGCTGCTAGGACCGCAGTAACAACTGCGAGGAGCAGGGCAACGCGGGGACGCATGCGACCTCCGGCCGAGAGGTAAACAAACGGACAGCCGAAGCTATGCGTTCCTATAGTGGGCGCAAAGTGCGTCTGCGGGCGGGCTTAGGACCCACCTGGCGGATTGCGGCGACTACGCGCGAATCCAGCTGAGGCGAGTGCCGAGGGTCTTGAGGCCGCGGCCCAGTTCCGCCTCTACTCCTTTGATGGACGTGCCGAGAACGAACGCGATCTCGGCGTGGCTCATTCCATAGTCCCAGCGGAGCATCATCACCAGACGATTTGACTCTGGCAGATTGTGGATCGCTTCGCGACAGGCTGATTCGATCTCGTTCGTCGAGAGCTGCTGCGCTGGATTCCGATCCGATTGGTTCGCACCGGGGATGGATCCATCGGCGGCACATTCTTCCACGACACGCGAAGCGCTTTTCCGTTGCCGAATCGCGTTGAGCGCCTGATTGCGTGCGGCAGCGAACAGATACGCTCGGACGCCACCGGCCGGAGCCCATGCTTCCCGCCGCCGCCACAGCGCGAGAAAGAGCTCCTGGAGTACCTCGTCGCTCGTGGCGCGATCGACGTATGTGTCGACGAAGTTGCGGAGGTCGGGATAGTGAGATTTAAAGAGCGACTCGAACGCCTGCACGTCGCCTGCACGGATGCGGGCGACTTGCTCTTGTTCCGACTGTGTCTTGCCGACGAGCGAACGTGGAGCGGCCATCGTAACGCCCACTGTTACGAATAAGCAGCGCAGTGTCAAGGGTGATGCGACTTAGCGTCCACGCTAAGACCGCAACGGTCCAAGCTTCGCCATCCCGCCACAAGACTGCTACGCGGATGCAACAGCGATCGGGGCCTTAGCGCCACACGTGCAGTACGAGTGTGGGGCCTTCCTGTGTCGCCGTGTCCTCTCCGCCATGACGCTCGGAGCGACCGCCTAATGGCGGACGACGAAATCGACTGGGTCGCGCTCGATCGGTATGTCGCCGGTGAAGGAACACCGGAAGAGCGTGAGATGATGCGAAGACGCATCCAGGCGAGTCGCACATTGATGGCGATCGTTGCCGTACTCAGATCATCACACCGTGTATCGTCCGACGCCCCTGATGCCACCGCGGACGGAAACGCCGCGTGGCGCGCACTTGCCGCGCAGCTCGGCGCCGATTCGGCGCGACCCAGTCGTCGACAAGCGCCGCTCACACTAATCCCCTCGGATCCGCAACGCGCCGATGGCGTAACCCGACTCACCCGTTGGGCCGCGATGATCTTGCTCGTCGCGGGCGCGTCCTACGCGTCGTGGCGTGAGTTCCGACGGACGCCCCGCCAAGTGGCCGAGGCGCCGGCGATCCGCGCTGTGTACTCCACGGCGCGCGGCGAGCGCGCGACGGTCGAGTTACGCGACGGCACACGCGTGACGCTCGCGCCGGAGACGGAGCTGCGCGTCGCCGCTGCGGGCCGCCAGGTCTATCTCAGCGGCGAGGCCGTCTTCAGCGTCACGCATGATCCCATGCGACCGTTCCGTGTGATCGCGCCGAATGGCATAAGCGTTCGGGATATTGGCACGCAGTTCGACATGCGCGCTTACACCGGGGACAAGACGGTGCTCGTCGCGGTGGCGGACGGATCGGTCTCGCTTAGTGGCTCCGCCCAACCCGTCATTCTGGAGCGCGGCACCCTCGGGGTCATTGAATCCGCCGGTGCCGCCCGAGTCACGCGAGGCGTGACGGTAGACAGCTATCTGGCCTGGGCTCAAGGGCGTTTGACGTTCACGAACGCCCGCATGGCGGATGTCGTACCCCAGATCGATCGGTGGTATGACATCGACGTGCATCTCAGTAGCGCGAAGCTCGCTGACGATCGGCTGACGGTCACACTTACCGATGTCCCAGTGGACGTCGCACTCGATGTCATCGCCCGTGCCCTCGACGCACGCGTTGCTCGCAACGGACAGTCGGTGACCCTCGCTCCCAAAACGTCTCGTGAGGGTGCCCACGAATGACATGGACTCGTCACTCGTTTCGATGGAGGTTGGCGTGAAGCGTCACTTGATGTGTGGAATCCTAATTGTCCCGGGAGTGTTCTGTGCCAGCGCCGGTGCGCAGACGGAGAAGCCGCTGCAACTCGCATCGCGTGAGCCGGCCTTCTATGCCATCATCGGCACTCACATCGAGCGGGCCGAGGCTCGAAGCGTTGCTGTGCTGCGAGAGCACGTCGCGCTTCACTTGCATAACGCGACTATTCCGGAAGCGCTGAAGGTGATCGAGGCGCAAACCGCGCTTCGCTTTGCGTTCAAGCCGGCGATCCTCCCATCGGGTGCAGCGGTTTCGCTCGATGCGAACGATATCACCGTTGCGGCGGCTCTCACGCAGATCTTGCTGGACGCGGATGTGGACGTCGAGATCGCACCGTATGGCCTGGCGTCGATTGTCGCTCGTCAGGTGCGGAAACCAGCGCCTGATTCGACAACCGGTACCATTGTCGGCCGCATCACCGATAGCAAAACTCACCAAGCACTTCCATACGCCACGGTGTCGGTGGAAGGTACCTTTCACTCGGCGACCGCGAACGACAGTGGATCGTTTCGTATCGCGCGCGTCGCAACTGGCACGCATACCGTTACGGCCCGAAGAGTGGGATATGTCGTCGCGCAACGATCGGTGACGGTGATAACCGGTCAAGTGACCACTGTCGACTTCGCGTTGGATCAGTCCGCAAATCAGCTCAATCAAGTTGTTGTCACGGGCGCGCTCGTGCCGACTGAGGTGAAATCCATCCCCACGCCGATCACGGTTATAAGCGATAGTGAGATTGCGCAACAACAACCGCGTACCGTGAATGAGCTGTTTCGACAATCCGTACCAACCGCCGTGGGCTTCGATCTCTTCCAAAACCCCAATTCGACGTATCTGACGGTGCGTGGTGCGACCGACTTAAATGTGGGTGGCACACAGGTGAAAACGTTCATTGATGGAATCGAAGTGGCCCAGAACTCTGCGAGCCCGGTGGACCCCTCGAGCATCGATCATATCGAGGTGATTCGCGGGCCGGAGGCGGCCGCCATTTATGGCTCGGGAGCAATCGACGGTGTGATCCAGATTTTCACGAAACACGGCGACGCAACTCACGGCGGACCGTCTGTCGATGCTCAGGTGGCGGCGGCTGATGTGCAGACGCCATACGCAGGATTTCGAGGGGTATTCAGGCAGAACTATTCAGGCGATGTCCGAGGCGGGACGCAGGACGCCAGCTACACGGTCGGCGGCGGATACACACAAACCAATAATTGGCTTCCGTTTGGCGCCTACTCCGCGCAATCGACACCCAGTGTGTACGGTGGATTCCATTATGGGCGCGGCATCACCGTGCTCGATTTATCCGCTCGCTACCACATCGTCGACGCCCCGAGCACGTTCAATCCGGAACTCAAGACGACGGAACCCCCGTCGGGCGCATTTGCCGTGCCGCCATACACCACCGATGAGTACACCAATGCCACGGTCGGTGCGTCATTGGGGGTACAGCCCATACCGTCGTGGCGTAACACGTTTTCCATCGGCTACGATGAGAATAACTGGAGCGAGGTGCAACGGAAGCCACGCCTCACGAGTCCGGCAGACACGGAGTTGTCGTACTCGTATACGAATCGCAACAGAGTCTCCCTGAAATACACTTCGTCATGGACCGAGCATTTGGGATCGGCAGTCAGCGGAACGCTTATTGTCGGAACGGACTACTGGGCGGAGTCCAATATCGCGACGAGCAGTACTGGTGTGCTGAATGTGTTCGGCCAGCTCGCGACCGATCCATCGCAGCCGTTCAGCGACAATCGGTACCCTTCGCACAATACCGGTGTCTTCGCGCAAGCGCAGGTTGATATTTTTGAGTCGTTGTTTCTGACGGCAGGCTTGCGCGCGGACTGGGATTCGGATTTTGGTGACAGCATCGGCGCACCGATATCTCCTCGCCTCGGCATCGCCTACTCGCACTCACTCGGATTCTCGACCATCAAGGTGCGGTCATCGTGGGGAAGTGCGATCTTACCGCCGTACGCGGGAGCAAAGGAATACTACGCGTCGGGCGGCAGCATCCAGCTCGCCAATCCGCACCTCGTTCCGGAACGTCAATATGGAGGAGACGGAGGCTTCGATCTCCTCTTCGGCCACTTCGGCTCTTTCAGCGCGACGTACTACGATCAAACCGCGGAAAATTTGAACGAGCAAGTGCAGCTGCCGGACTCGCAGCCAACGTTTCAGACACAAACGGTCGGGACCGTGAAGAATACAGGCGTTGAGCTCGAAGCGAGAGCTGGTGTCGGCCGATTCTCACTGCGCGTGATGTACGGATATTCACGCAGCCGCGTCGAGAAACTCGCGGCAGGATACACGGGTGACTTGCACGTAGGCGACCAAACGCTCGATGTGCCGAGGCACAATGGCGGGGCTACTCTCTCGGCGCGGCTGTTTCGCGGCACGACCATCGCAGCTGGATTGACCTACGTCGGCCCGTGGACCGACTACGACGAACTGAAGATGTATACGTGTTTCGCGTACTATTTTTCGGGAGACAACACGCATTGTAATGCGGGCTTTCTCAATGCCCTGGCGAACGGTCAGTTCAGCACCCGCTCGTTCCTGATACAGTATCCCAGCCTCGTCAAGGAAAACGTGAGCGTGACTCAGGCACTCAGTCCCTGGGCGTCGGCGTTCATCTCCATTGACAACCTCGGGGATAGCCAGGCCTACGAGGGAAACAACGGCAACGCTCGGGTTGGACGCATTTCGACGATAGGCGTGCGGTTCCACTACTAACATGAGATCGCGGTCACTGTGGGCTGCCACACTGGCATTCCGCCGCGTGTCGGGGATGTGCGCGCTCCAAGCGTTGCCGATGTTGGCTCGTGGGCAGACGCCGCGGCCGATGACTGTCGACGATGTCATTTCGCTTCAGTCGATCAACAGTGTCGTCCCGTCGCCGAATGGGGAATGGCTGGCGGTGGTGATCAAGCGGTCCGGTGGCCCTCCGGACGATAGGGACGCCGACGTCTGGCTCGTGCCACGGCACGGCGGGACGCCGCGGAACTTGACGGGCAGCGCGGAGAGGAGAACGCAGTGGTCGAACCCGATTTGGTCGCCGGATGGGATCCGCCTCGCCGTTCTCGCGCGTACGGCCGACGGTAGGGTGGCGCCTTACATCTGGATGATGCGCGACGCGTCGCTTCGGCCATTGATCGATCGCGATGTGGACACGCATGCAGTGTTCGACCGATCGAGGCCTGGCACACCGATTCTGTGGCTCGACAGCGTCACTGTACTCGGAGCTTTTTGGCAGCGTGGCGCGTATCCCAGTTCGCTCTGGGGATCGATCCGCAATACCGAACGTGCCGCGCAGGAGGGGTGGGCGAAGACGGAGGCCGGTACTGAACCGGCCGTCAGCGTGCTGGAAAGCGGACGCGATACACCTATGAAGGAGCGGCCACAGGGCCAATTACTACGCATTGACGTCCGAACTGGCGAGAGTCGAGTCGTCGCCGAAGGATATTTCTGGCAGATCATCCTGGATCCGATGAAGCGGCACGCGGCTCTCATCGTCGACGCGGGACGCATCTCACCGTCTGAGGGCCGCCGGCTCCGATACGTGAACCACTTCTTTGCCACCGTGCGGCGAACTCGGCTGGCAATTGCTCGTCTGGACTCGATCACCCCTGTTGAATGGATCGACGCGATACGGGACCCGCGGATTCCTGAAGACGGAGGGGAGCCGCATAACTGGTCGCCCGACGGTAGCATGCTCGCGGTTGTGGCCAAGGATGACTCGAGCGAGGCGTATGGGACTACCGCGTATTTGATATCAGCCGAAAATGGCACGGCTCGCCGGCTGACCGACCGCGATCTCGCGGTATCCGCTACAGCATGGATCGGGAGTCGGACGGTACTGGCCCTCGCTCAGAGGACCGTGTTCGCGGCGCCAGGTATTGACACGAGTCGATATGACTGGTGGAGGATCGATGCGCAGGGGGACGCGAGTACCAAGAACGGAACGAACATCACATCCGGCCTGGCCGATGTGCCGTCTGAGCTCCAGGCGACGTCGGACACGGGTGAGATGCTGGGTCTTGCCGGCGGGCGTCTCATATCGATCAACGGTGGCCGAGCGCGAGAGGCGCCCGTTCGCGCGTCGTCAGACAGCTCGCCGTTCAGTGGGTTGGACTGGTCCTGGCCAAGTCGCACCACGAGCGAGCGCCCGAGTGACGAGCTCTTCGCGCAGGCCGCAAACGGCGACTTTTACGCGATAGCCTTGAACACCCACGCGACGCCGCGTCTCGTTCCACGACCCACACCGGAAGCGAATCTCGTCGCTGCTGATCCAGCCCACCATCTCACTGTTTTTACCGCCGCCGAGCGAACGGGCACGACTCTGTGGGTCGGAGACGGAGAAACGACTCGGTTTGATAGAAAAATCGCGCTCAATCAAAAACTCCGAGAGATCGCTGACGCCAAGCGGATGCTCATCAACTACGTTGGAGCCGATGGAGACTCACTCAAGGCGCTGATTCTTCTACCGATTGAATACATACCGGGTCGACGCTATCCGCTTGTCGCATTCGTATATGGCGGGGTGATGGTCCAAGACACGGTGGTGTCCGATATTTTCGACAAGCAGTCTGTGTCGGGATTGAACCTGAGCCTGATCCCAGCACACGGGTATGCGCTGCTGATTCCGAGTGTTCCCGTGTCTCCCGAAGGCGAAGCGGGCGATCCGATGATCGACATCCCGAAGGGGGTCCTCGCGGCCATTGATGAGGCGACGCGTATCGGGGTCGCCGATCCGGCACGTGTGGGCATCATGGGGCAAAGCTTTGGTGGCTACAGTACCTACAGCGTGATCACGTATACGCACCGCTTTCGCGCTGCGGTCGTGCTGGCCGGCTTTGACAATCTCCCGTCCCTGTACGGTGATATCGATCCTGGGGCTCGCTACTCAGATTTCGGCTACGAGATGCAACACATCCGTGGCTTGTTCGAGGCCGGGCAATTGAGAATGGGGACGAGCCCCTGGAGCAATCTGTGGCGCTATCTGCGCAACAGCCCGTATTACTTCGCGGATCGCGTCCAAACGCCGGTCATGATTATCCAGGGGGATATGGATTTCGTGGGCATAGAACAAGGCGACGAGTTCTTTTCGGCATTGTACCGGATGGGCAAGCCCGTCACATTCGTTCGATATTGGGGGGAAGGACACGTCATCGAACGATCTCCGGCGAATGTCCGCGACATGTGGCACCGGATCTTCAGTTGGTTCGATGAACACTTCGCCGTCAAGCAAGGCTCAGCACGCGCCGGAGGCGATGAGACAGCCGCACCCTCCGCCAGAAATTGACTATCCCGCGACTGGCGACGGATGTACCCCACACGTCCGGTACCGCGCTCGGTCGCGCCCTTAGGCTATTTCCCTGACGCCAAAGAGCGTACGATAATCCGTCGTCGCGGTCAACGGACCCATCTCCGTTGCGCGCACGACGTCACTCGAGGTGACGAGCGGGGTGACATACGGTTTCTTCAACAACAGAGGGTACGGTAAAATGTGAAAAATTCTACGAATTCGAAGATTAGCCCTAGGTCCGTTGACCGCACGACGTCACTCGCGATCACGCGCGGTGTGGTATATGTCTTCTTCATGTTCACCCCCGTAGAGTGGCCATACGCCAGCGAACGATCATCGGCGGCTCCCCGGTGTGGGAACCGCCGAGCATGATGCTGCGATCTGGCCGGTAGTCGCAGGAGTACTATTGGCTACGTGCTACAATCAGGTGAGGCTCAGCGAGAACGTCTTGTTCTCGGTGGTCGTCCGATGGATGCCCGTCTCCGTTGCGCGCACGACGTCACTAGCCGTAACGAGGGGCGTGGAATAGGTCTTCTTCATATAGATCTCCGTTGAGTGACGGTTGACTGATACGTGCCGTGATGTGGAAATAGCTGGTGCGTGAGGCATTGCACATGCTCTGCGGGCACCGGCCAGATCGCCTCGCTGCGCACTGCGTTTACATGCTGCTCAGCGAGAAGGTCTTGTTCTCAGTGGTGGTGTGATGAACGCCCGTCTCTGTTGCGCGCACGACGTCACTAGCCGTGACGAGTGGTGTGGAATACGTCTTTTTCATACTGATCTCCGTTGGGAAAAGGCAGATGGGTGAGACATCGTACATCCGTGCGGCCAGAGGCCAGATCGCACTGTAGTGATCACGAGAGTTGCAGATGACAGTCGGTTATGGTGCTCGCTATGTCCTTCCTCCGGGGCAGTCTGGAGGGTAGTACCACTGGGTGGAATTTTCGCGGGTCGTGTGGAGCAAGCCACACTCCGTTGCCCGCACGACGTCACTCGCCGTGACGATCGGTGTGACATAGGTCTTCTTCATACAGGTCTCCGTTGGGTGGCGGTCAACTGATAGGTGTCCTGACGCGGAACAGCCGGTGCTTGAGACATTGCAAAGCCGCGCGGCCAACGGCCAGATCGCACTTGCAGCCACGCTTCGATGGCCAGCGTTTTTATAATGTCTGCCTGAATCGATTCCTGGCGAGCAAGCGGATTCGAGGCACCCTCGACTGCCTCCTCGAGTCGACGCGCATCGACCAAGCCCAACTCCGCCATGAGGGGATTGCGCGCCAGTTGCTTGAGGAGGGCCTGCTGATGGATGAACATGCGCGCGAAGCTATCTCCCCCTCCTCCTTTGCCAACGCGTGTGCGGACGACATCCGGCAAGATGCCCTTCATGGCCTCGCGAAGAACCCACTTGTGGGCGCGTGGGCGAGAGCACAACTCCGGGGGCAGGCGCAGCGCAAACTCAACGAGCGGGCGATACAAGAACGGGTGTCGAAGACTGACGACTTCGGCGAGGGCTCGCGTCTCGTCTCCTCGTTGGGTTTCAACTACCCCCGACGCATGCCAATGCCTGTACTTGTGCCCGATTGGACCGTCCGAGACGTAGTCCGGCTTGCGCGCGATGTCTTCTCGTGCGAGTGTGTCCGTCCGCAACCAGCTCGGGATCGGTGAGAACCGATCCTGCCCGAGCCTTCTCAGGGAGGCGGGTACGAACGGCTTCACGGCGTGCTCGTACGCGAGCTTCCAAAATGACAACCGTCCGAGCGCGGCGCGATGCGCCAACTCTCCAAACACCGGTGACACCTGACCCCGAACGAGGCGATCCGCGAGATAAATCATGCTGCCGGTGAAGAGCTGGTCGCTGCCCCAGCCGGTCAATAGCACGCGTGCTCGCGCCTCGCGCAGAATTGTCCGAAACCGACAATCGATCGGAGCATGGATGATGGTCAGCAGCGGTTGATCTGGAAGGGGCAGCACTGTCTCATCGGTGCCGTCGTACCACATGGGCGCATCGACGACGACCTCATTCCGTATCCCCCAACGCTTGACAATAGGGTCTGAAAATGACCGTTCGTCCGAGCCTGTCTGGGAGCCGATCACGAACGTCAGTGTCCCGTCGAGTCCCTGAGCGATCTTCCCCTGCTCGACCAGCCACTGCGCGACACTCACGACCGAGGACGAGTCGATGCCGCCCGACAGTTGTGACCACGTGCCACCGCGTGGGTCGAGGCGCAATCGGATCGATGTCGTCAGCAAGTCACGGCAAATCTCGATCGCGTCGGCTTCGGAGATTTTCTCGGCGGCCGCCGTCGCCACATGTACCGGTGACCAATATAGATCCGTGGCGACGCGTCCATCGCGCACCGTCAGTGTCGATCCCGCGCTTGCGTGTGCCACGCCGGCGTAGACCGTGCGGTTCTGCGTGGCAGAATCGACGGTGAGCATGTCGCCGAGATACGCGATGTCGTAGCGATCCGTCATGCTCAACGGTTCGGCGCGAGAGCCGACGAGCGTGAGCCCACCGTGCTGCGTGTAATACAGAGGGGCGAGATCGAAGGCATCGGACGCACCGATCGCGGAACGCGTTGTGGCGTGCCAGGCGATGAATCCAAACTCGCCCAGGAGCGAAGGAATGGCGGCGGTTCCCGCGTGGGCAATCAGACGCACGACCAACGCGAGATCACTCTCGTCATCACTCCATGAGCCATCGGCTCGAACCTTTCGTTCCAGTTCCGGACGGTTATCCAGGCGGGCGAGGCCCACGATGAGCCAATCTCTGTAGCGTTCGATCGAGATCTCCCCGCCGAATTCATCCCAACCCGTGAGCACCGCCGCGCCAGGGAATGTGTCCCAGCGATAGGGTAACAGGCGATTGATTGGCATGGACTGCACCCGACGGCGCACCTCGTCGCTAATGCCGCGGCCGGCAGTATCCAGAACACAGGCGAAGAATTTCACGGGCACACCTGAGGCAATCGGCGGAATGTGATCACGTGCTCGTCCGCATCGTTGATCACGCGGCCTTCGTACTCGACCCACGCATGAGCAGCGAACGGAAGCGGTTGAACGCCGTGATGGTAAGTCACCGGTATGCCGGCGCGGCGCGCGAAATCGAACAACGTCAGCGAGCGTTCGAGGCAACGCGCGCGGCCCGGATACAAGGCCGCCGCTAGTGCGACCGCATACTCGCAGGCGGAGAGAAATGTGTTCGGAGCCAGCGTGGTGGGTATCGTCCGTGTCTCACGCCTCCGAATCCACCGCAGCGTGGGCCCGAGCCCGAACACGAGCACACGGGCCTTGATAATGGCGATGGCGACGAGACAACGGGCCACGGAAGGCACGTTTCCTGACGTGGAGTGCGACCCAATGCCCATCCAATGCACGTCCGGCATTCTTGGCATGGTCGATTAGTGCGTCGCGCTCAGGACGCGCTGTTCGGAGCCCGCATCGTGGTCCGTGGTCATGCTAACGGGCGCCTCGATGATCTGATCGAGAGCATGTTGAAGGCGGCGCACGACTCCCTCCCAGTCACCAGCCGCCAACTGTCGCACGAGTTGTATTGGCGGATACCACGGTGAGCGATCCCCGACGCCCCAGCGAGAGTCGGAGCAGAGCGGGAGCAGCAGATAGGTTGGAACGCCGAGACAGCCCGCGACATGAGCTACTGCGGTATCGACCGAGACAATCACATCGAGTTCAGCGATGAGATCCGCCGTCTCGCCGAAGTTCACGAGCGGCGGCCACGGCCTCATGAGCGACGGATAGCGATCGGCGTCGATGGCGCGCTCGCCGACCTGAAGGCTGTACCATTCGATGTCACCACGATCCAATAGCGGCGCCAGATACGCCGCGGGCATCGAACGGTTCGCATCGTTCCCGTATTCGGGATTGCCAGCCCAGCAGAGTCCAGCACGGATCGACCGTGTTCTCGCTGGCAGTCGCGATCGACGACCCGGCGGTCGCAGGGGGACGAACGGCGGCAGTCCTCCAATAAGGTGCGGCAACGACATCATGCTCGTGTACCGATCGAACGCGAACGGCTTGTCCACACCATGGATCAGGACCGTCACCCGATCGTCGACATTGCACTTCACGAACGGCACGAGGCGAGGGTACACCTTCACGACAACGCCCTTTGCACGGTCGGCGAGCGGCGCAATGAACCGTAGCATCTGAATGTTGTCTCCCATGCCCTGCTCGGACAGAACGAGTATCGTCTTGTCGGCGAGGTCTTCTCTGCCGTCCCACGATCGATGCGTCCAGCGCACCCAATCGTCCATCGTCGTGACCGGTGAACGATCGTTCGCGTAGAGTAGACGAGACTCATAGTCCGCCCAACCCGCCCAATCACCGAGCGCCAACTGCGCCCATGCCCGATACCACCGCTGCTCGGGTGAATCGTGCGGCATGGTCACCGCTGTTTCGACGGCGTGACGCCACGCGTCGAGATCACCCTTTTGCCGATACACTTCGGCTTGTGCGTACCACGACAAAGGGTTCGCTGGATCCTTGGTCGCCCGTTCCGTGTACGCAATCACGAAGGCCGGCGCGTACGGTTCCGTCATGAGCGGGCCGCCACTGTGACCGGTTCGACGATTATCACACGCGCCTTTTCCAGCCTGGCGATCAACGCCGCAATGTCAGTGGTCATCTGATCGACCGCGCTGTCCCCGGGCAGCTCGTATTCTTCCTGTAACGCCTGCAGAATCGATTCAAAGGTTGCCCCTTCGGTGATCTGCTCCCACACGCTCGTCGCCACCTCATTCAACGACTCGTACTTGCCACGCTCGATGTCGAAGACGACGGTCTCACCACGGAGACTCGTCCAGACGACATGTGGCGCGTGCCGAAATCGGCGGCCCTGCAGTCGAGCAATGGTCTCGGGGCCGTTCGGTGTGTCGCGACGATATCGATCGAACAACATTGCGGTGCCCCCATGGAGTGGTGATCAAGCTAGAAATCGGCCGCGGGCCCGCCATGCCTGTCGACGCCAGCGGGTGTTTCTGCGTGCAGCGCGTGAGTACCGTGACTGACCGTGACCAGTCCGACGAGCGCCGGGCGAGCTCATGAGATCCGCTCACCCGCGCCTCCCGCTCGCTGTGCGAGCGTTGGCCTTGGCGTATTGCGTATCGTGCAGCCTCCGGTATCGTCCGCTCAGCGCCATGAGCACTGAATGCGTGCCGCGCTCGACGATACGCCCCCCGTCGAGCACCAGGATCTGGTCCGCGCTCTCGATGGTGGATAGTCGATGCGCAATGACAAATGTTGTGCGGCCCGCTCGAAGCGCCGCGAGCCCGTCTCGGATCAGCGACTCGCTCTCGGAGTCCAGATTCGAGGTCGCCTCGTCGAGGATCAGGATCCGGGGATTCGCCAGAATCGCCCGAGCAATCGCGATCCGCTGGCGTTGACCACCGGAGAGCTTGACGCCTCGCTCGCCGACAATGGTGTCATAACCGGCGGGAAATCGCGACACGAACTCATCGCAGTGCGCCAGGCGACTCGCCGTGCACACCTCGGCATCGGTGGCGGCTCGCGCGGCAAACATGATGTTGTCGCGTATTGTCCCATCAAAGAGGAAGTTGTCCTGAAGCACCACGCCAAGCCGCGACCGATAGTCGCGAAGCCGAACCCTCGACAGGTCTCGCCCATCGATCAGGATGCGACCCAGTGACGGGCGGTCGAACGCCATGAGCAGCCGGCAGAGCGTGCTCTTACCGGATCCGCTCGACCCGACCAGCGCCACCGTCGACCCGACGGTTGCCTCGAAGTCGACATATCGTAGAACGAGCTCGCCGGGGGCATACGCGTAGCACACGCCCTCGAATGTCACGTTGCCGACCACGTGCTCGAGCGGCGACCGCTGAGCGTCATCGGCGTCTTCGCCAGGACGCATCCGCAGCTCTCGGACACGGCCGAGCGCGGCCAGTGACTTGCCGACGGAGCTGCCCATCACCGCGATCTGTTGGAACGGCATCGCGAGGAGCGCGACAAGCATGATAAAAACCAACAGATCGCCGACCGTCATCTGCCCATACAGAACCAGCCACCCGCCGACGACGACCAGGAGGAGGGTGAGAGAGCCGTTGATGACATTCGTTCCCGCATCGAGCCGTGCCACGCCGGTGATTCCGCGTTTCGCCCAGTCGAATAGCTGCTCGATGCGTGCTGTGAACGCGAGCGACTCGTGTCGCTCGGCAGCGTAGGCCTTAACAACCGCGATTCCACCAAGTGTCTCTGTCAGTCGTGCGGTTGCCAGCGCATGAGCCTCACCGTGCTCATTGAACGTGGCATACAACCCAGAGAACGCGCGCGTACCCCAGGCCGCGGAGAGAAGCAAGATCATCGTCACAACAACAGTGAGAAGCCAGTCGAGCTTCAACAGCAATGCGAATCCGAGCACCGCCGTCGTGATCGCGCCGATGAACTGCACGAGGCCTGAGCCGATCAAGTTCTCGACCTGGACGGTATCGGCCATGATCCGGGATACAAGCGAGCCTGTGCTCGTATTGTCGAAAAACGACAACGGGAAATCCAACACCCGTGCAAAAAGGTTCGTCCTGAGGTCATTCACTACCCGATGGCCGGCGATTCCCAGCACACGGCTCGATGCGAACGCGGTCGCTGCCTCGAGCAGTACTGCGGCAACGCCAGCCGCGGCGACTGGCGCCAGCAGCTCGAGCCGGCGGTGTGCAATGACCTGGTCTACGACGACCTTGGATAGCGCGGGCAGTGCGAAAGCCGCCAGTCGGTTGGCGAGCATCAGCGCAAGGCCAGCGGTGAGCGCGCCACGATATCGCCAGACAAGTGTCCGGAGCTCGGCCAGTGCATCGCGGATGGGCATGCGCCAGCCCAATCCTATCCAATGCGTCGGCGCTCACCATGTCTGCGTGCGCCGAACCATGTCCGGGAGCGCACGTGGCGGTCAGCTGTTACGTCGCCACTATACCATCAGCCGGGAATCTGGGACTCGCCCTGCCGGTACGGAGGCGTTAGGCGCGTCTATCGACTGAGGCTCGTCGCCACAGCAAGAACACCGGAACTCCGAGCGCGATGAGCCCTGCGCCAATCAGCGCATTTCGCGGCCCCGACCGGATACTGCTCACCATGACATACACCGCCGCTAGGATGAACACCAGCGGCACGACTGGATACCCTGGTACTCGAAATCCCGTAGCAGCTGCACCGCTCTCGCGTTCGCGCCGGCGATAGACGAACAACGTCGCTACGATAGACGCAAAGAACAGCCAGTCTCCGAACACCACGTAGTCCAACAGCGCGCCATAGCTGCCGGTCGCGGTCAGCACTACACCCCATGCCGCCTGCCACCAGAGTGCAACCGCGGGCGTATGATACCGCGGGTGCAACGCCGCAGCACGACGAAAGAAAAGTCCGTCCGCCGCCATCGTCTGCAAGATGCGCGGCGCCGAGAGGATCGTGATGTTCACGAACCCGAACGTCGAGAACGCAATGCCGAGCCCGACGAGCGTGCCGCCGAGTGGCCCCACCGCGCGGCGCAACGTGTCCGTCGCGGGCGCACGGCTTACGGCCAGCCCATCGCGACCGAGTGCCGCGAGATACGCGACGTTGGCCAGTAAGTAGACCACGACCACGATCGCCATACCCACGAGCATCGCGCGAGGCAGCGTCCGCTCGGGGTCCTTCACTTCGCCGCCGACGTTGTTCGCGTGCGCCCACCCGCCGTAAGCGAACAATATCGGCACTAACGCCACCCCGATGATGCGTACCAAGTCACCGGTCACGACGGGAGCGCCGGCGGTTGCGGGAGCGGGACCTGCGCCGTGGTAGCCCAACCCAATGGCGATGCCGGCGACAATAACCGCCGCCAGCGCGACAAGCTTCAGGATCGTGAAGACGTTCTGCGTCGACGCACCCGCGCGGACACCACGAACGTTGATCGCCGTCAGCAAGAGCACCGCGCCGATCGCGATTGGACGCTCGGTGCTGACCGGCAGGTGAATGAGATCGGCCGTGTAGTGGGCGAACGTCACGGCGACCGCGGCCATTCCACCGGTGTTGATGACCACCAGGAAGGTCCAACCATATAGGAAGGCGGGCAGCGGGCCGAATGCTTCCTTTAGATAGACATAGCCCCCGCCCGCCTCAGGTCGGCGACCGCCGAGCTCGGCGAAGCAGAACGCGCCCGTCGCAGCGATGGCGCCGCCCAGGACCCAGACGAAGACAATGAGCGACGCGGTCGGCACGCGCTGGGCGACGACGGACGGGTTGAGGAAGATTCCACCGCCGATGATCCCGCCGGCGGTGACCATCGCGGCATCAAATAAGCCCAAGCGACGGGCGTACCCGCTGCTTGGATTGCTCACAGCGGACCGAGTGCGACGATCGCCGCCATCAGGGATTGCACATCACCTAATCGCGCCCCAAGGAGACCCGGCACGATCTCGCACGCCGCGACCGCGCGCGGCAAAGCGTGGCGAGCCAACACGGCGCGCGCCGGTGCAAGCAGGCGGTCGCCGAGTACGCTCGCCAAGGAGCCAATCACAATCAGCTGCGGGTTGAGGACACTCACGAGCACCGCTAAACCAGCTCCCAGCCACAGTGCGGATTCGTTGACTACCTCGAGTGCGTCCGCATCGCCGGCGAGCGCGGCATCGACGACATCGCTGATGCGACTCGCGGAGTTCCAGCGAGCCGGGTATAACCGTCGGGCGATCGAGAGGAGACCGCGGCCCGAGGAGACACTCTCCCAGCCATCCTCCGTGGTCTTCAATCGCGCGCTGTCATCGGGCGCGACTGGCATCGCCCACACCTCGCCCGCCATCTCGTTCGCGCCGCGCAGGAGTTGGCCACAGGCAATGATGCCCGCGCCGTTGCCCGTGCCGAACGTCAAGAAGATCATGTCCCTGAGTCCCGGTCGCGACGCGCCCGCGCCGAAACGAAACTCGGCCAGCGCACCCGCTTTCGCGTCGTGCTCCACGAACACCGGCAACGCCGGAAATCGGCGCTCCAGTGTTCGCGTGAGCGCGACATCGTGCCAGCCAGGCAAATTGGGAGGGTCGAGCAGACGGCCAACGCCCGCGTCGAGTGGGCCCGCTACTGCTACGCTGATCGAAATCGGCCGACGTCCCAATGCCAGTGACGCCGAAATCGTGCGCTCGACGTGCTCCGCTAACGTTGGAAATGTCTCGGCGAATGGACGCATGCCATTCGTCGGCATCGTCGCACGCTGCAGAATCTCGCCGCCCGTCGTCCCCTCGACGATCGCCGTCTTGGTCCCGCCAACGTCGATCCCGATGATTGTGGGAGTATCGACCACGCTAGCGTCGCTGATACCGGACAATCGCGACCAGTTGCGACGGGCGATCCGGGTCGGGAATGAATCGAACCGTCGCGGGGCCGCGAACGTTGGCTAACGCCACCGCGGCGCGCGCATCGAGCGGCTCACCACTCATCTGCGTCACAACACCAGCGCGATCGATGTCGACGACGCGAACCGCGGGGTCGACCTCGACCGACGATCCGAGCGGAGCCTTTGAAGCCGTTGAACCCGTTGGCGAGCCAAGTAGGAGTGGCGCCGGCCTATGGAGCGTGCTGATACCCGTGAGCGCGGCACAAACCGTCGCCGCGTAGAGACACGCTGAGCGAAGGCGGCGCGATGGCAGAGGAGCCGTCATGGCGCGTATCCGCAACTCGAGCGTTCCGGCCGGTCCGCGGAGCCAGGTCGTAAGGGTTCCCGCCAGTCCACCCGATTGAGCGCACCGCAACAAGAGACGGCCGTATCGTTCGACATCGGACTGTCGGCGCAAGACTCGCGAGTCACAATCGAGCTCCACCGCGCATCGCAGTCGCCGAACAGCGTACCAGAGAGCGACGTGCCAGGGCACCAGCGCGACCGCCAGCTCGCCGAGCGCACCCACCAGTTGATCACCGGCCCGCCGGTGCTCGCGCTCATGGAGCATCACGAGCGCGCGATCGGGTTTCGGGAGCGCGAGGAACCACCACGGCACCACGATCCGTGGGCGAAAGAGTCCCACAAGCGCGGGACCGATCGCGTCGCTCACTTGCACATCGACGCCATCGAGGTCCCGCGCCGAAAAACCTACGACCCGAAAACGCGCCAGGATGAACGCATGGACGAGTCGTGCGATCAACGCGAACGAGACGCCGCACCAGAGGAGAACGAACCACGCGTTCAGTTGACGCGCCCGATCAGCACTTGGAATGGCGGCCGCGTGTGCACTCGGGTGATACGGCGCGTACGCGAGCACTCCGACCGTCGCGATGATCGCGGCCACCCACACCCACCGCGTCTGCCAGCGCGCGAGCCGGGCGGCGCGGTCGACCGCCTCGGCCGCTAGCACCACGAGGGCCCCGGTGGCAGCGGCGTACCATGCCCAGGCGAGTAGGCTCACGAACCTCTCGTCTTGCGACGTCCGGTGCCTCGTCGCGCCGCCAGTCGTTCGTCGAGCAACCGCCGCAAAGCGTACAACTCCTCGCCAGTGAGACGCGCGTCGCCGGCGAGGTGCGTCATCGCGAGCCCCGGCATTCCACCGAAGACCGTCTCGACGAGCCGGGCCAGCGCGCTGGTGCCCGCGGCTTCGCGGGCGGTTACCGCCTCGTAGCGACGCACCGGGCGCCGTGTTCCCTCTATCTGTCGCACCGCCCCCTTCGTTTCGAGGCGATCAAGCAACGTCGCGACCGTCGTCCGGGCCAGTCGCACGCGGCGTGCGCGCAGAGCGCGTTGCACTTCCGCTACGGTCGCGGCACCATGGTCCCATACGGCGCGCATGATGTCGAGCTCGCGATCGCTCAGCGCTGGCGGCATGCCCCAATAAGGGGGAACATCGAATGGTTGACAAGAGGGGTGGTGTGACTACACTTGTCGACACATGAGCTTCCTGCCTATGGCCCGTCGCGACTTCCTCGCCGGCGCCGCCGTCGCCGGCATGTCACCCTGGCTGGCACTCGCCCACCCTGCGTGGGCTGCGCTGCTCGCAGTGCCAGCGGCCCCGCGGAAGCCTGGGAACTCGAAAGTCCTGCACCTCATTGGGTACGCCCACATCGACGCGGCCTGGCTGTGGCCGTGGCGAGACGGCTCGAATGAAGTGTCCAACACGCTCGAAAGCGCGACCGATCGCATGACCGAGACACCCGAGTTCAAATACGTCCACTCGTCGGCGGCCCATTACCGGTGGATCGAGCGATCTGATCCCCGGCTGTTCGCGATCGTCAAGCAGCGCATCGCCGAGCGGCGGATGGAGCCGATCAACGGCTGGATCGTCGAGCCGGACTGCAATCTGCCAGCGACCGAGAGCTTCGTTCGGCATGCGCTCTATGGGCAACGTTACTTTCGGGACCATGTCGGCGTGACCGCGACCGTCGGGGCCAATCCCGACTCGTTCGGACACGCCGCCGGATTGCCGCAGCTCCTCAATAAGGCCGGGCTCCGCTACTACTGCTTCATGCGACCGCAGCAGCACGAAATGCCCGGGATCCCGCTCGTGTTCTGGTGGGAGTCGCCCGATGGGTCGCGGGTGCTGACCGGACGCATCTACAACGACTACGACGGCGACCCCAAAGACATCACTCGGCGATACGACGGACGGAAGCAGCAAGTCGTCGAAGGCGTCGACGATTACTTCCAGCCGGGGCTGGACCACGCCATGTTCTGGTTCGGCGTCGGTGATCACGGCGGTGGGCCGACCAAGGAGAATATCAAAGCGATCCTCGCGCTCAAGTCGAATCCGTCGCTGCCCGAGATCAGATTCAGCACCCTCCACGAGTTCTTCACCGCCGTCGAGCAATCACCCGCGGCTGCGCAGCTTCCTGTTGTGCGCACCGAGCTCCAGCACCACGCGCGCGGTTGCTACTCCGCCGCCGGCGACGTCAAGGCGCTCAACCGCCGCGCCGAGCAATGGCTCGTGCGAGCCGAGACTCTGGCTGCTCTCGCGCAGTTGGCCGAGCAGCACCCGTACCCGGCCGCTGACTTCGCGGAGTCCTGGTGGAAGGTCTGCTTCTGCCAGTTCCACGACCTCATGGCCGGCACGGCTCTCTACTCAGACTATCAGGACCATCGCGACGCACTTGGCTATGCGTGCGAGGTCGCAAGTACCGCCCGCATCGAGGCACTGCAAACCCTCGCGCGCGTCGTCGACACCTCGACGGTCGAAGAAGGGTGCGTGTTCGTGTTCAACCCGCTGCCTTGGGCGAGAACTGCCACCCTCGAGTTTCATACGGATAACAACCCCTCCGGGTCGGCGCCGATCACGCACCTCGCGGCCCACGACGGCACGAAGACGGCCATTCAGTGGCGTCCCGCCGACAGCATGACGCAGTTTCTGCCAAGGCTGTCCGCACGAGTCGATCTACCCGCGTGCGGGTATCGCGTCTTCGTGCTCGCGCACGGCGATGCGCCTACGCCGACGGCCACGCCGAGCGGCATGACGATCGCCGATCGCGACTTCGGCATTCCCTCGCTGACAGTCGGAACACACGGGCCACAGTTGCTCACCGAACCCATCGGCCTCGTCGTCATCGACGATCGCAGCGACACGTGGGCGCACGACGTCACGAGCTTTCGGACCGTCATTGGCCGGCCCACATGGACCGACACCGTCGTCGTCGAAGACGGACCGCTCGTCAAAGTCACCCGCCAGATCGCCACGTGGCGGACGTCGACCGTCAACATGGACATCATCGAGCGCACCGGCCTCGATGCGATCGAGCTCAAGTTTGTTATCGAGTGGCACGAGCACGAGCAAATCCTCAAGCTCGAGATCCCGACGGCGATCACCGAGGGGCAGGTTTTCGCCCAGGTGCCCGGAGCGACCATTACACGCACATCAACCGGCACCGAAGAGCCAGCGCACGACTACGTCGCCATTCAAGGCAAAGTCGACGGGCAGATCGTCTCACTCGGCGTCTGCAACGCCCAGACATACAGCTACGACGTGCTCACGACTTCGACCGGCACTCTGTTCCGCACCATTCTGATCCGCTCGGCCCCATACGCCCGACATCGTCCAGCAACCGTGCCGGCGAATGACACTAACGCCTGGCTCGACCAAGGCCGCCAAGAGCGCACGTTCTGGCTCGTCCGCGGCATCGGCGACTACAAGACGCTGACGCTCGATCGGCGCGCACGAGAGCTCCAGACGCCGGCCGAGTATGTTGTCGACTCGCGGCACCCCGGGAAGGCGCCGTGGGAGGCGTCGTTCTTGAGCGTCTCACCAGCCAACGTCGTGACGACCGCCATCAAGCGCGCCGAGGACGACGACCGGCTCATCGTGCGACTCCAAGAGACCAGCGGTCAGGCGACCCGCGCGACTCTGGCGAGTGAGCGCTTCCGATGGTCGCATCCCGTCTCCCTCGGCCCGTGGGAGATCAAGACCGTCGCCATTCGTGGCGGGGCGATATCCGATGTCTCATTGCTGGAGACCACCTGACATGCGACGCATCGCGCTCATGATCCTGGCGCTCAGCGCGTGCCAGCCTGCCAACCCTGCCGGCAACGGGAAGCGCATCGGCGTCACGCTCCTTACCACCGAGCACGAGTTCTACCGCCAGCTCGAGGCCGGTCTCCGTGACGCGGCCCAACGTCACGGCTACACGCTGCTTATCACCTCCGGCGACTTCGATCTCGCCAAGCAACAGTCCGAGATCGACAACTTCATCGTGCAGCGCGTCGACGCGATTATCGCCTGCCCCGTCGACTCACGCGGCATCGGACCCGCGATCGCCCGCGCGCAAGCCGCCGGCATTCCCGTGTTCACGTCCGACATTCGCGCACTCGGCGCGCACGTGATCTCCCACGTGGCGTCGAACAGCTATGAAGGCGGACGGCTCGCGGCCGAGTTCATGGCGAAGGCGCTGCATGACACTGGCACCGTTGCCGTCATCGGACAGCCCGAAGTGCAATCCGGCGCCGATCGCGCGCAAGGCTTCGGCGAAACCCTCACCAAGTCGCATCCCCATATGCAACTCGTGAGTGTGCTGAACGGCGGCGGCGTCCGCGACCGTGCGCTCAAGGCCGCCGATGACCTGCTGCAGGCCCACCCCACACTCGATGGCATCTTCGCCATCAACGACGAGAGCGCGCTCGGCGCCCTGTCTTCCGCGACATCCCACGGGAAAACCGGCGCGAATTTCACCATTGTCGGCTACGACGCGACCAGCGAGGCCGTCCGCGCGATCAAGGGGCACACACCGCTCAAAGCCGACGTTGCGCAGCAGCCGAAGCTCATCGGCTCCGAGACCATCGATGCGATCGCGGCCTACTTCGCGAAGCAGCCGTACGACTCGGTCATCGCCGTGCCAATGACGGTCGTGGACTCGACGACGCCCTGATCGGCTAGACGTGCTGTCGACGTTTTTTTCGCTCGCCAATCTCGTCAACGTCGCTCTCTCGGTCGCCATCGTCGGCATCATGTCCGTCGGGATGACCGCGATTATCCTCACCGGCGGCATCGACCTGTCCGTCGGCTCAGTCGTCGCACTCTCTGGCGTCGTGGCTGCCCTGGCGGCGCGAGCCCTCGAACCGACGATGGGCGGCCTCGCGGCGACGCTCGTCGCTATCGCCGCGGCGATCCTGGTCGGCGTCGCCACCGGTGCCGTGACCGCCACATCGGTCGCATCGTTAAGAATCCCATCGTTCCTCGTAACGCTGGCCCTCCTCACGATCTGCCGCGGTCTCGCATTCCTCTTCAGTGGCGGCCGATCGATCGGCGACCTGCCGACCGCGTTCGGCTGGCTCGGCCAGGCCAAACTCGCGGGATGCCCGATCCCGATCCTCGTCATGCTGCTCATCGTCGCGATCGGCTGGTTCGTCCTCACCCGCACGACATGGGGTCGCTGGGTCTACGCCGTCGGCGGCAACGAGCAAGCGGCCTGGCTAGCCGGCGTGCCGACGCGTGCCGTGACTGCCTGGGTCTACCTCGCCAACGGCGCCCTCGTCGGACTCGCCGGCGCCGTCATGGCGTCGCGGCTCGGCGCCGGCGTGCCTAACGCTGGCCTACAGTACGAGCTCGACGTAATCGCCGCGGTCGTGATCGGCGGCACGGCGCTCACGGGCGGGCGCGGCGGCGTACTCGGCACGCTCATCGGCGCGGTGTGCATCGGCGCGCTCAACAATGCGCTCAATCTCGCCGATGTCGACCCGGCCATGCAGCGCGTCGTGAGCGGCGTCGTCATCCTCGGGGCCGTCGTGGCCGAACGGGCTCGCTCGGCTCTCAGCGCTCGCGCATGACCCGCCCCTGAACACCAACTCGGCCCGCCGCAGCAAATACGAGAACCCGCCCGCGGCCCGAATGTCGCTCGCCGTCATGGTCGTGAGACGCTTCAAGAGATGGCGGAGCGTCGAGCTCGACGGAAACCCCAGCTGATCGGCGACGTGCTCGACGGTCACGTTGGGCGCGTCGAGTCGGGCGGCCGCATGCAGGAGCCGCAACCAATGGATGCAGCGCGCGACCGTCGGCAGGCCGGCCTGCCGGAAGCGATTGAACAGCGTTCGGCGCGACACACCGGCGTAGTGTGCTACGTCGGCGACGTGCAGCGAGCGGGTGGCGTGACGGGCCATGAACGACAGCGCATCCTTGAGCCCGGGCGCCGCGACACGACTGATCATCGCCACGATCTGGCTGGCCGCCCCGGTCTCCCGCGTACCGATCACCGCCTGCGTGATCGTGAGCGCGAGATCGTCGATCCCACGAATGATCACCGCGTTCGGCGGGACGCTGCACGCCAACGCCAACGCCTCGCGCACATCCGCGCCGACCAGCGAGAGATGGAACAAGACCGTCACGAACGGGAAGCGACGCCGGATCGATTGCGCGGCTGCCGCGAGGCTCTCGCCGCGTTCGTTGTGGAGGCCCACGATGACCGCGTCCACCCGACCGTTCGTGATCTGCTCGATGATCTCGGACGCCGTGTCGGCGAATTCGACGGTAATGGTGCGCGGCAACGCGCTCGCGAACCGCACACGCTCCGATGCGCCCCGAATCAACGCCGCGACGGCGATCGGCACGTCGCTAACCGACGGCCGCTCCGACGACTCGAACACGAACGACGACGCCCTCGCAATCGATGACACATGTGCAGTCTATCAACGTTGAGCGCCCGAACGGGATCGGCGGAGATGGACAGAGTTGCGCATTTGGGACAGATGCGCGCGACGGAGTCACCCGTGATCGACGCGTGACGGCTCGCGTAGCGAATGGTGACGACGCGAGTTCACATCATTGCCAATAATGGCATGCTGTGCGATATCGAGCGCGGCCGCAAACCCGCCGGCATCGCGCAGCTCGAGCGGCGCGAGCCCCAAATAGCGGCGTAACAACCGCCCAACCGAGCTCGGGCCGCCTAAGTCACGAAGCTCCCGCACGCGACGCGCCGATCGGCCACAGACCGTCATCAACCACACGGCGTCGAGCGCCCGAAACGTTTGCAACACCACACTCGGCGGTTGCCAACTGGCCGCCGCGAGCCGGCGGGCCAGCGTGCGACGCGCGACGCCACTCCACTGCGCGAGATGCTCGAGACTTCGTCCCGAGGGCGCCTTGAGCGCGGCCACCGCAATGAACACGTGCAGCGAGAGCGGAGCGAGCGGCACGAAGCGCTCGATCAGAATCGGCGCGACCGTCGGCGGCAACGCGCCCGCCAGCGCTCGGCGCACGGTCGTGCCGAGTGGCTCGACGTCGCGCAACACGAACTCGGTGCGGAGACCCGGAACGAGGATCTCCTGCAGCCGATCGATGGCTGGACGGTTCAGCACATCGTAGAGCACGATCGGCAACGAAGGCGCTCGCGCCGTGAGCTCCACGACCATCGGCGCAACCGAGCGGCCAGCCTCGTCGCTCAACTCGGTGATCACCGCGCCGACGCCGCCCTCGACGCCAACCTGGACCAACGCCGCCGCGCTATTGACGAACTGCACGTCAGCGACGCGCGCCAGTTGCCGCGCCACTGCGTCCTGCGTCGCAAAATCACGGACGAGCGCCCCGACCGTCGGCATGCTCACCCGGACGTCGCTACTGTGACCGCGGTCGCGTCACTAGCTCGTCCAGGTAATCAGCCCGGCTTTCTGCCACGCGAGCAGCAGGCGCCCGGCGTCGCGCGCGAATTCACCCCGCTTCTGATCGTGAGAGCCGCTCAAGCCGCCGACAAGCGCAGGGAATGTCGGGCGACCAGCCAGCATCGCCCAGATCCGCCTGCCCATCGCGTTGAGAACGCAGCGCGATCCGCTATTCGTATTGACCAGGAGATGCTGGCTCCCTATGAGCTCGAGGACGACCCCTTGCACGGGCGCGAGCCGCGTGGCGGCGAAGCGGACTGGTGACATCCCACACCTCGGGTGTGTCTCTCGTAACACAGGTGTTGCCGAGCGGCGAAAGATTCACCCTCACAGTGCGATGACTCTACGACGCCACGCGCGGGATGCTGACGTCCTCCCCCGGCTCCTGCTTTGGTGACAGCATCGGCTCGACAACGCCCAGCAAATACTGGAAACCCCCGGCGTCGCGCAGCTGACCCGGCGAGAGACCCGTCACCCGCTTCAGCAGATGTCTCAGTGTCGCACTCGATGTGAAACGCATCGTCTCAACGACCCGCTCCACGGTGGCCTTTGGCATATCGAGCCGCGCCGCGACATGGAGCAGCCGAAACCAGCGGATCAACTGATGCACCGGAGGAAGCCCGGCGTCTCGCATGCGCACCAACAGCGTCCGCTGCGATACCCCCGCCCTCGCCGCCCACGCATGCACCGTCAACGGCCGCTCGGCGTGCCGCGCACCAACGATGAGCAGCGAGCGGACCGACTGGGGCGCGAGGCGCTCGATCCCCCGCACCACGCTCTGCGTCGCACTGCCCTCGCACGCCGACCGGATCGCGCCGGCGATGATCGCCGAGCAATCATCGAGCTCGCGAATGATCACCGCGTCGAGCGCGATCTCGCCGGCGATCGCCACGAGCGAGCGCATGTCGTCGCCGTTGAGCGAAAGCCAGAGCACGAGAGGAATCGTCGGATGCCAGTCGACGATCGCCCGAACACTTGGCCACAGACTCGAATGGCGCACCGTGTCGAGATCAGCCACGATCGCATCGACCACACCGGTCGCGACGAGCGAGTGCAGCTCGTCGCTATCCGCGCAGAATCGTGCGGTGATCTCCCGCCGGAGCGTACCGGCGAAATTCGTACGATCGGCGGCAGCACCGATCAAGGCAGCGACAATCAATGAGACAACCCGGGCGACATAGGCTGGACGTACGTTCGACGGGACGATGACACTTTCCTAGCCCTGTCGCCCGCTGGGTCTCACACTCGCTTATGGCGTCGTCGATTGCACAAAGCTGTGCGTGTAGCAAACGTTACTTCCGCGTTGCTCGGCGCAAGCTGACAAACGCGTACTGAAGGCCGGCGCCGAGCACATACGCCAGCAGGGCGCAGAAGAGCGCCGCCGGTACCAGGCCCCACGGCTGGAACCCGTGCAACTCGAACGTCGCGCTCATCGTCAAGACCCGCCCCACGAGGACATACGGCATCGCCAGGAGGTCGAGCCCGAGATCCGCGAACCACGTCCCGCGGCGGTGTAGATAGTCCACGTACTCGAGGACGAAGGCCACCAGGTACAAGGCCGCGAACGCCCACCCGACCGGCGACCGCCAGAATCTCATCGCCTGAGCGGCTGGCGCAGTCGCGCTTTCCGCTCGCGAATCGGCACATACCCGCGTAGCCGCTCGAACGCCCACTCGCGCGCCTCGGTCAGCCATCCGATGGCGCCATGGCTCGCGGGATCGAGTGCATCCTCGAGGCCGTAGACGCCATCGAGATCGCCCTTATCGAGTGCGTCCGACTCCAGCACATCGAACAACTGCAGGCAGTGCTCGCCGTTGTACCCTGCCGCCGTGCACATCTCGAGCGCCCGGGCGTCCGCGGCCGACTCGTGCTCGGGGCCGTGCACGCGCCGCTCGATGAAAAAGATGGCCATCATGAGCGCCGCACGCCCGTGCGCGAATGATGGGAGCTCTCGCGGCATCGCGGCCGCCCACGAGTCGAGCCCGTGCAAATGCCCGAGATCGTGATGCGCGACCTCGTGCGCCAACGCGAACGCGACCGGCTCGTCGCTCGCGCAGCGCTCGAGGAGCCGGCGCGAGATGTAGACATAGTGCCCCGGCAGCGTAAACGCCGTCACCTCGCGCACCCACAAGATCTCGGCCTCGAGCCGCGGGCTACCGGCGGTCCGGACCGCGGACAAGCGCTTCATGATCCGCGACACCTTGTCGGCCGCCCATGGCACGGGCTCCTTCTCCGGGCCGAACTCCTCGATCAGGTCCCGACGCAGCCACTCATCGAGCGGTTCGTGCGACGCGGCGCTCACGGTCAATGCCAGGTGGGCGAACCGAACGCGCCAGTGAACGGGAGACGAATCGACAACTGGGTCCCGACGTTGATGAGATACAGGTACTTATCGGAGCTGCGCGCGATGAGCCATTGCTCATCGGGCGACCAATCGTACTGGAACGCCCACGCGCCATCAATGTAGAACGGCGAGGAGCCATCACTCTTCATGACGTAGATATTGTAGTCGTACGTGCACACCGCGATGAGATCCCCCAGTGGCGACCACTGCGGCGCGACCCCACTGCCTTGCCCGAGATCAGTTATCGTCCCGTTCGCCAGATCGAGCACGAGCACATCGCGGTAGCCGCTGTTCGGATCGACATACGCGATGTGCTGGCCATCGGGCGACACACTCGGGAACAGGACGCGGGTCGTCATCGTGATGCTGGAGTCGCTGGTCCCATCCGGATGCACCCGCCACAGTGGCGCGTACCAGTCCTTCGCATAATAGATCCACTGTCCATCGCGCGAATACGAGGGCCACATATCGGACGTCGCGGTGCCGGTCGAGTTGTCGAGCACCGTGACATGGCCGCTCAAATCGACGCTCTGGAGGAGTGGGGGCCCCTCGGTCGCGCCGCCGTTCGTCGTCTGGTCGAATACCAGACTCTGGCCGTTCGGGGCCCAACGGACCGTCCCCGGATGCGGCGCCGGAATCTTGGTCATGCCCGATCCGTCGAGATGAAACGTCACGATCCCCGTGCCATCGTCCAGCGACGCCGCGATCGTGCCACTCGGCGTCCCGAAGATGACCGCCGTGGCGTTGACGGTGCCCAACTGTGCCTGCACTTCCGCGACACCCGCGGCCGTCATCGTCGCCGTCGAACCCGAGAGCGTCGCGGGACCGAGCGTGACGCGATAGGTCACCGCCGTATCAGTCACGAGGTTCGCATCGCGATCGAACAACTGACTGCTCAGCGTGATCTTCCCCTGCACCGGTACGAGTGTATCCGTCGGCGACATCACGACGCTCGTCACCGCGCCGTGCTTGATCGTGAAGGTCGCCGTGTCGACGAACCCGGCCGTGCGCGCCCGCACGATGAGCTTGGCCTTGCCGACCCTGCCGCCCAACAGGACCTGCACGCTGATCTGACCCGACGTAGTCGTGTCATCGAGGAGAGGCGTATAGTAGGGCTGGCTCGAACCGAGTAGCGCCAGATCGTAATCGGGAGACTCGAGCTCGATCACCTGAGGTTGTCCATTGGCCGTGACCGGAGTCACCGCGACCCGGATCACGAGAGCCTTCGGAAGAAGGGCGCCGATCGTGTCCGACTGCAAATTCCCGGAGAGGAACGTGATCCCCGTCGAATGACCCGGAGCCGTCGTGTCACCGGTACAGGCGGCGACCCCACAGAGCACGCCGATCACGACCCGTCGCGACATCATCTAGCGGATCCCAGAAGCTCACTCGCGCGATCGAACGCGTGCGACGCCGTCGTCACATCGGGATCCAGGACGGCCGCCACATGATAGTACCCGGGCTCGCCCCATTTCCCGTACGCCACGGCGAGCGCCAACCCCCGGCCCAGCAAACGATCGGCCGCATCACCCGTCGCCGCCGAATCCCCGTGCGACGCCACGAACGTGCGGAAGTCGGCGATCGCCTCGGGCGGGATCGTCGGCGCGGCCGCGAACGCATCGAGCGTCGTGTACTGCGCGCCGTGCGCGTCGAGATACCCGCCGATCCATTGCAACACCAGCCGATCCTCCTCAATGCGCTCGAACCAGGGCGGTGCGCCGAGGTGCGTCGGCAGCAGCACGTCGGGCACGATCCCCCCGCCGCCATAGACCGTCCGGCCCGCGTCGGTCTTGCATCCAGGGCGCCCCGTCGTGTCGCGCGATGACCACGCGCCCTCGTAGTAGTCGCGCAGGGCGAGACCACGATAGCTGCGCTGCACGATCCGGCCACACGGCGTGCGGACGTGGCCGACGACCATCATGAGCGACGAGCCGTCGCTCATCGCCAGCGGGATCATGAGCAATGCCTTGCCGAAACTCGGACGCCCAATGATCAACGCCCGATCGTGATCCTGGAGCGCGCCCGCGACGAGCTCCGAGGCGCTCGCGGTGCCACCGTCGATCATCACGACGAGCGGATATTTCGCGCGGGTCGCGAAGAACGAGCGCGATACGCGGCCCGTGTCGATGATATCCTTTTTGCGGCCTTCGGACGTGTAGATGAGCATGCCCTTGGGCAAGAACTCACCGGCGACGTGCGCCGCTTGCTTGATGCTGCCGCCGCCGTTGTCCCGGAGATCGAGGACGAGGCGCTGCATCCCTTGGTGGTCCAACGTGCCGAGCGCGGTGTGGAGATCGTCGGCGGCGCGATCACTCAAGAAAGTCGTGATCCGGATGTACCCGGTCTTCGGATCGAGCATGAACACCGCCGGCACCGCCGACTCCTCGTCCGGCGAATGGCGCGTGAGGCGGCGATCGAGGCGCACGGTCGACCCATCGAGCCGCCGGCGCTCCAGCGTCAGCAGCGCGGTCGTCTTCGGGGCGCCTGACAGCATCACCTCGAGCTCGACGACGCTCTCGGCCCGAACAGGCGCGCTATCGATCGCCACGAGACGATCGCCCGGCAAAATGTCGAGGCGCTCCGCTTCCGATCCCGCTGCCGCGCCGGCGACGACATAGGCGCCCCGCACCTCGACAAACTCGACCGGAACCGGCACGAGCTTGCCGGCGCGGTAGTCAGCTTCTTTGGCCGCGTTCAACCGCACCGCCGGAATCACGAACGAGTGCGGATCGGCGGCGTGCACCATGCCCTCGATCGCCGACATCACCAGCGTGTGCGTGTCGAGCGAATCCGGATGGTTGAGCTTGAGCTCCGAGAGGACCTGACTAAAGAGCTGCAGGTCCTCGTACGTCGTCCACTGGCGGACGGCGTGCTTCGTCGTGTCCTGCTGCGCGAGCGCACACGGCGCCCACGCGAGCGCGAGAACGAGACTCGAGGAGCGCATCAGTGCGTCGCCGTCGGTGATTTGGACATCGTCAGCATGCCGATCGCGTCCTCGGCGCTCTTCCGCAGACGCTCGCCGCGGGCGGCGTGCGCGAGATACCCGCGGTACGCGGAGACGGCCGCGGTGTCATTGCCCGCTTGCTCGAGCGCCTGGCCCAAATAGTAGTATGGGATCGAATAGTACGGGTCGACCGTCGTCGCCTGCCGTAGATGCTCGATACCGTCGCTCACGTGCCCCGCGTTGATGAGCGCGTAGCCGAGGAAGAGCTGCACCACGGGATCGTCCGGCCGGATCTGGGCCGCGATCTGCGCTTCAGTGATCGCGGTCGCCGTATCGTGCGCGGTGAGCGCCTGGCTGGCGAGATGCACGTGCGCCATGTGGAAGCCCAAGTTCTGCGTCACCACGAGCTGGAAGTTCGCCTTCGCGGCCGAGTCGTGGTGCGCTTGGGCGTGCGCCATCGCGATCGAATAGGTCAGCATCTCGCGCGAGATGTACACCGGGAGCAGCTTCGTCGTATCGCGCTTCTCGATCTGCGCGATCGCGGCGCTCAAGGTCGCCGTCGCGCTGTCGAACTGCTTGAGATAGTACTGGGCCTTCGCGCGATACGTGTAGAGCTGGATCGCGTCCGGGTTCTTCTTGATCAACTTCGCCAGGTCGGCCGATGCGCTATCGAAGTGGCGATCGACGTACGCCGTATACCACGAGTGCGAGATCTTATACGCGTTATAGAAGCCCATGAACGGCGGCTCGCCTTCCGACAGCTGGTCGCGGTTGTAGTCGTTGATCGCCTTGTTCCGGAGCGTATTGGCCAGTGCGACCGTGCCGTGCAGATTGCCGCTGGCCGCCTCGAGCGCGAGCTTCTCGTCGAAGAATGGATCGTGGATGTCCGCCAGAATCACGAGCGAGTCCAAGCGCTTCAACGTGCTGTCCGGCACGAGCACCAGATCTTTGTTCTTCTTGTCGTCGTTCTTCTTGAGCACCGCCGTCTGCGCCGCCGCCTGGGTCAATACGAACCAGCGCCCGAAATACGGCTCGGCCCATGACGGATTGAGGCGGCTGGCCCAGTAGAACGCCGCGGCCGCACCAACGGGGTTGCCGTCGACGGACGCGACACCGGCATCGTAGTACGTTCTGGCGTCGTTCGTGTCCGGCTGCGTCGAATCGACAGGCGCCGCGGTCGGCGTGGCGCGCACGTACTTGCCGGTCTTCGGATCCTTGACGAACGGCATCGCGTTGCTCGTCGACCCCGTGACGATCGCCGGCCGCGCGGGCACGAGCGATAGATCGTACATGTCGGGAAGCTTGACCGGCGCGGGTGGCGTTTTTTGCGCACTGGCAACGCTGCCGCATCCTACCGCGAGACACAACACGATTCGTCGCATCGGCTCTCCGATTGGAAGGCGAGACAATGTAGCGACAACCCGGTCTCGGGCGCATTACGTTTGCGTTACTTCACCGGTCCACCGAGGGTAGCGAGGGCCTCTTCGGCGCTCCGGCGCAAATTGTCCGCACGACTGGCGTGCGCGAGAAAAGCACGGTACGCCATGAGCGACGCCGACGTGTCGTGCGCGAGCCCGCTCGCCTGTCCTATGTAATAGTATGGCAACGCGAAGTAGGGATCGGCGACCGTGGCCGCGCGCAAATGCTCGATGGCTTCGGCCGGGCGATGCGCGGAGAGCAGCGTCTTACCCAAGAACAGCTGCACGACTGGATCGTCCGGCCGAATCTCGGCGGCAAGCTGCGCTTCGGCGATCGCCGTCGCCGTATCGCCCGCACTGAGCGCCTCGCTCGCCAGGTGCACGTGCGCCATGTAGAACCCGAGGTTCTCGGTGAGCGTGAGCTGAAACGCCGACCGCGCCGCCGAATCCCGGTGTCCCTGCTGGTACGCCAGGCCCATGGCGTAGGTGAAGATCGTCCGGGCGAGATAGCGGCGCTGGAGTCGTGTCGTATCCCACAACGTGATCCGATCGATCGCCGACTGCAGAATCGCGGCCGCGGTGTCATACTGGTGGAGGTAGTACGTGGCCTTGGCGCGATAGACGTACACGTCCAGCACGTTGGGATACTTGGGGATCAACTTCGCCAACTCCTGCGACGCGAGGTCGTACCGCCGTCCGGAGAACGCGAAGTACCAGTTGGAAATGCGGCGGTCCGAACGCCCCTGCAAGCTGATTTGCTCGTCGACGAACGGATCGCGCATGAGCGCCACATCGCGCAGCGAATCGACGAGGTTCCGCACGGAGTCACTGGTCGCCCGCGGCTCCGCGCGCCGCAGCACGTACCAGCGGGCGAAGTAGGGCTCGGCCCACGAGGGGTCGAGGCGACTGGCCCAGAAAAATGCCGCGGCCGCGAGCGACTGGTTGGTGTCGACCGATGCCATCCCTACGTCGTAGTACTGGTGGGCGTCGTTCGAGTCGAGCGTCGCCAGCGCGGCGAGCGGCGGTCGCGGAGGAACGGCCGACAGATCGAGCATCGGGTCCAACACGGCGAGTGGCGCCGGAGTCTGCGCCTGCGCCACGCTCGCGACCGCGAATAGGACCAGCAGAAATCGCATCGATCGCCCAGTAGAAACGGGCAACAATCTAGTGCGAAGTGCTGAGTCCCTCCAGAACCGCCATCGCGTCGGCCGCGCGATCGGTCGGCACGAGCAGGTGATCATGGTGATACGCCGAGACGGGATTGACGCTGATGCCGGCGGCGGCGAGCGCCGATGTGATGGCCGACACAAATCCGATCGCGTCGAGCGACGAATGGACCGTCAGCGTGATGAGGCGGCACGGGTATACGTACGCCAGGCCGGCGCGGAGAGCGGCCGTGCGCTCGAGGATCAGGCTCACGCCCTCGGATTCCATGAACGTCGCGACAAGCGCCGTGCCAGATCGGGAGAGCTCGGCGAGGGTGTCCAAGGACCCCGTCGCAAAAACAAATTCGCGCGGGTCGAGTTCCGGGCGCATCACGGCGAGAAGGTGAGCGAGATCACGAGACGCGCGCATTCGATGAGTAAGTGAGTCGATGATGTGATAGTGACAATGCGATGAGCACAGTGCGAGTCAACATGTGGTCGCACACGAGGCGTGACGCAAGAGGAAAAGACCTCGTCGACCAAGTAATGCGAGAGGAGCGAGTCCAGCAATGCGAGTCACTGGCGCGGCACACGGAATCCGAGAGGCGATCGACCGCATGCGAGATGCGGCCCGCCTCGCCGTGTGGCTCAGCGCCAGCGCGTTGCTCAGTGTCAGCCTGACCTCGTCGGCCGGCGCGCAGGTCATGCGGTATGGCGTCGTCATGGACGCCGCGCGCAATGCGCTCGCCGCGGAGTGGACGGACAATCCGACGCAGGTCGAGCGCGCGTACTGCGTCACCCAGTGGTGGACGGCGACCTCGCGCAATGCCCGCGTCCATGCCTCCCCCTCCAACGACTCGGCCGCCGTGCAGAAGCCCGACGGACGCGATGCCGATACCGTCTTTCGGGTGCTCGAGATCAAGCCCGTCGAGACGAGCGAGGCGACGCCGAACGGTGCGACCTTCGCCTGCCCGGCGGGCGTGCCAGAGGTGCATACGCATCCGCCGGCTACGTGCTATAGCGATCGCGCCGATCAGTGCTATGCGGGCGGGGCAGACGCGTACTCATGTCAGCCGAGCCGTGAGGATGCACGGAAGCTCCTCGATCGCGGGGATGCGTTCGCGATCATCCAATGCGACCGGCACGCGTTCGTCTTCTATTATCCCAGCCAGTTCGCGGCGCCCACGCCTCCTCGACAGGATCTGGCCGAGGTCGCGAAGCCCTAGTTAGCGGCCACGAAGGAGTGGACGAAGGCGCCGAGGGAGGGGGCGACGGCCGAGGGAGCGTCCGCGATCCAGGAGCGGGCATCGATGTACGGCCCCATACCGCGCCCGCCCTCGAAGAGCTGAACAAAGCCAGGCAATGCCATCGGCAACCGGTCGAGCCCAGTCTCTCCGAAGCGGCCAACCCAGCGATCGATGTCAATCCTGATGATGTAGGTACCGGTGAGCGCTTGCCGCATCCGGGCATCGTCGAAGCTGTGATTGACGAGAAAGCACCGCCGGCTGAACTCCGACGTAAGCTCGACGAAAGGCGTCAGCCCGTGAGACTCGGCTACCGATGCTTCCTGGATGATCTGGTCTCTGAGGGTCTGTCTGGGCTGGGGTCGAATCTCGACCACAGCGAACGCGGCATCGGCAGAGGCGCCGGGGGGCGCATGGTGACCAGCACAGCCCAGGCCGAGGCCACATAGGGAAAACAGCCCCGCAACCATGCTCGCGTTCGCTTTCATAGCCCGCCCCCAGTCACATTCAGGTCACGTCGTGTAACGCATCAGTCACAGTATACGTCTGAATTCTCACGACGCAACAAAAAAAGCGCCCCGCTATCCACGGGGCGCCGAGTCTTTGGGAGCTACGACTATATAGCGTCGCGCTGCGCTGTTGGCGTGTGCGCGACCTGCGCGAACGCTCCCGCCGAGCTCACGCTCAGGTATTTCGGGATAGACCGCCGAGCTTGCACCACTCGGCGAGCCAAGGTCGGCGGCAACGCAATCGCGCCGCGGGCATGTGCTTCCCAGATCAGCCTGAGCACGGTCGCGTGCTCGGATAACGCCAATAAGGCGCCAGCAGACTCGCTGTCCGTGAGGCCACCGGCCAACGAGGTAATGTCACCGCCGAGTCCGCCAGCGGATGGGGTAAGACTACTAGTTAGGTCGCACGGGCCCTCCGCCTCTTGAGACGGCAGAAGCAGCTCGCGCGGGAAAGATGGCATAGGTACGTCCTCGAGTAGTGCGCTGAGGATGAAACGGAGATCTGTGTCTCGGGACGTCGAGCACAGCAGGCGAAGACGGCGCGCCGCGCCGGTTTGGGGCTCAAATCCCATCGGAAAATGGGAGCGTAAAAGTACAGAGATCCGCGAAATTCGCTACTGAGCCGTGACCAATGGCTGTAACCTTATACACGGCCGCTCCTTTCGCGTTTGTTGCACACGCAGTATTGTGATACACGGTGGTTCAGGGCGCCTGTGCTCCACGCTGCGGAGATTGAATGACGCCGATTTCGCCGACCAAGGCCGAGACGCCGCACGGCAATCCCGGTCCGCCGGGCGTTGTCAGCGCACTCGATGGGCATTGGGCGGTCACCGCCATAGATGCCCACGAACGCGCTCGCGCGCTCGCGGCTGCGCAGCGCTTCTGGTCCGCGAAGCACGGCCCCGCCAATCCGAACGATGAAGACATCCCCGCGGTCAGCGTTCTCGCTACCGCGTACGATGTCGCCGCGCTCGACTGGCTCGATCCGTACGTGCGTGCGTTCAGTGGCAACGGCACGCCGCTCTCCAGTCCGCCGAATGCCGAGACGCTCCGTCCCGCGCTTGTTGCGGTCGCGGCCCGTGCGTTCCAGCTCCACCGGGTGTTGCCACTCCGCGGACGCGGCGAAGCAGGACTCATAGGACTCCTGCACGTCGCCTCGCTCGCGACGGTCGGTGATCGCCGCGCTGACTTGGGCGACTGGCTCCGCGCCGGCGACCCACTCGCGCCGCTCAAAGCGGATCCCGACGCCGACTGGGCGACGGTGCTCACCGATCGATTGGCGCACGTGTGGATCGACTTGCTCGCTCCCGCGCGCGCCACCGCGTACCGCCGTGCCGTGAGTCGACTCGGCGCCATTCGTGAAGAGCGCGAGGCCGGAGAGACCGCACTGCTCGCCGCACTTGGCGCCGACGAAGCCGCGGCCGTTCGCTTCCGACTCTTCACGCTCTACCACATCGCCGACGCCGCCGCCGCGCTGATCACGTACCTCATGCGATCCGAGCCCGGCGACATTCTGCGGCAATTGAACCTGCACTTCACTGTCGCCCGCGCGGCAGCGTCGGGCAATGCGACGGTCGACGTCGCACTGTCCTGGCTGCACGGCGCGGCCGTCATGCTCGCCCAACGGCGCACGGAACAACTCGCGCTGCCCGGGCTCGCGCAGTAAAGAAAAAGAGACTTCCACCGGGGCCCAATCGGCCCCGGACGCGACGGCGTAACTCATGTCGGGTTACGCCGAGATGTCAGACGATCGCGCTCGGCTCGCCAACATCAGAGCCGGTCGCTTCACTGCATGCCGAAACCCGACGATGCAGCCCTGGCCGACGCGGAACACGATCGGCCGGCGAATACCCTTATGGGGTACGGGAAGAATGGGGGCGGAGGGCAGAAAGGCCGGGCTCGCTACGCTCGCTTCGATGCCGTCGTCCAGACGATACCAAGCCACCCCAGCCGCTGTCGTGCAACGCGCGTAGTACCGGTCGTCGTCGGCCCAAAAACCATCCCAATGCTCGGTCGACGTGTCCTGTCGCAGTGCCGTGTGAGGGGCTGAATCGAGCTCCCCGACCGGCGCGTCGCACGCAACAAGATTCATCCCCAGTACCCCTCGTCCCGGTGTGTCATTTCGCGCACGTTGCGCGAGTGCGAGAGGTATACGATGTCCAGGCGCCGAACGCAACGGCCCGTGACAGTCTAAGTCATTGAGCCGCATGTAGATAACGTGGATAACCCTATGTGGAGAACGTTTGGCGCACGACCTAACTCACATCACAACCGTGATTAGCGTGGTGACCGGCATGTGGATATCCACAGGCAGGTTGGGGATGCCACAATCGTAACAAAGGGCGGCGTTGTGTCACGTTGAGCACGGCCGATTGGTCACACGCACGCCATCCGAAGGCACTTGCGAAGACGTATGTTCCTGCTATCGGAGCCCCTCTTCGAGCCTCCGAACACGGGCAGAAAATGCCGGGTTGAACCCCATTTCCGCGTGCACTCTCTCGAGCCCGTGAATCACCGTCGAGTGGTCGCGTCCGCCGAATACGGCCCCGATGTCGGATAGCGTCATGCCGAGAATCTCACGACAGAGGTGCATGGCGACCTGGCGTGGCTCGACGATCTCTTTCGTCCGGCGCTTCGAGGCCAGCGCCTCTGGTGTAACACCCCACTCAGCCGCGACCCGGCGAGCCACCAATTCCGCGTCCGCGCTCGGCGCGGCCGCCGCCTTCAAGGGCAGGGCCTCACGCGCGAGATCGAGACTCATGGGACGCGATTTGAGGGCGGCGTACGCAATGAGACGCGTCAGCGCGCCCTCCATCGCGCGCACGTTCTGCGTGACGTGATCGGCGATGAATGCGATCACATCCTCCGGCACCGCGGGGCCATGCGTGTCGAGTTTGATTTTCTCGCGCAGGATCGCGTGACGATGCTCGACGTCCGGGCGAGAGACGTCGGCGATTTTTCCCCCTCGAAAACGGCCTACGAGCTCGCTGTCGAGGCCCGACGACTGCGGGGCGCGGTCGCTCGTCATCATGATCTGGCGGCCGGCGGTATGCAGCACGGCGAACGTTTCGGCAAATGCATCCTGCGCCGCGCGACGGCCAGCGAGAATGTGCACGTCGTCGATCAGCAATAGATCAGCAGTGTGATATCGCGCGCGGAATGGGGACATATCCGCCTGCTGCATCGAGCTCACCAGGTCGTTCGTGAACTGCTCGGCTGATACGTACACGAGCCGGGTCTCCGGGTGCCGGGACAGCACCTCGTGCGCGACCGCCTGCATGAGGTGCGTCTTGCCGAGGCCGGTTTCGCCGTAGATAAACAGCGGGTTGTACGCCCGGCCCGGGCGCGCGGCCACGGCCGTAGCGCTCGCTGCGGCCAGGTCGTTCGATTTTCCGATCACGAAATGGGCGAAGGTGTAGGCAGGGTTCAGCACTCACACGAGTTTGCACATGAATTGTGGACATCCACAAGGGCTGACTCCTCGCCGCTTCGCGGCTTCGTCGCCTTGTACGCCTTAGCCCGTATAAGGGAGATTCACGTGTCCGGCTGACTCCTCGCCGCTTCGCGGCTTCGTCGCCTTGTACGCCTTAGCCCGTATAAGGGAGATTCACGTGTCCGGCTGACTCCTCGCCGCTTCACGGCTTCGTCGCCTTGTACGCCTTAGCCCGTATAAGGGAGATTCACGTGTCCGGGGGATTCCAGTTTCCGGGGGATTCGCGTGCCTGGGCTGTGCCGGGCCGAGGGTCCGGGTCCGGTGTTATTTTTTTGCCATGGCCGCTATCTGGAAGGGCGCTATCAGCTTCGGTTTGGTGAACATTCCCATCGAGCTGCGCACAGCCGTCCGGGACAATGACGGGATCAGCTTCCGCCAGCTGCACGAGAAAGACCTGTCGCCGATCCACATGGACCGGATCTGCAATCTCGAGGACAAAGCCGTTCCGTACTCGGAGATCGTGAAGGGGTACGAGTACACGAAAGGCAAGTTCGTGGTGATCACGGACGAAGAGCTCAAGGCCGCCCAGCCCGGCAGCTCCAAAGCCCTCGATATCATCGATTTCGTCCAGGAAAGCGAGATCGACCCCCGCTTCTTCGAGACGCCGTATTTCTGCGTTCCACAGAAAGGTGGCGAGCGAGCCTACGCACTCCTGCGCGAGACGATTCGCAATACCAAGATGGTCGGCATCGGCAAATTCGCGCTGCGCCAGCGCGAGTCACTGGCCGCGATCAAAGTGATCGGCGACGCGATCGTCCTCGAAGTGATGCGGTTCGGCAATGAGCTCGTCCCGGCGACCGAGTTCACGTTCCCGAGCGCGAAAGAAGTCAAGCCGCAAGAGCTCTCGATGGCCGAGCAACTGGTCGCGCAGTACTCGACGACGTTCGATGCGTCGAAGTACACCGACGACTATCGCGCGTACATCATGCGGCTCATCGACGACAAGCTGAAGGGGAAGGAGATCTCGACCGAGGAAACCGCGGAGCCGGAAGGCACGCCGGTGCTCGATCTCATGGCGCGGCTGAGAGAGAGCCTGGAGCAAGGCCGCAAGCGGGCTGGCGGCGACGCCGAGGCGGCCGAGGAGGGGGAGGAGGCCGCGCGCGAGGCCAAGGCTGAGGAGCAGGAAGAGGAGCCGAAGAAGGCCAAGAAGGGTACGCGCTCGAAATCGCGAAAGACGGCGTAGCATATGCTTCGCCTGCTCGATGCGCTCGCGGACGCCATTGCGGCGCGCGATCTGGCGCACGTGTGGGCTATTACGAATGGGCCAGGCTCGACCGCGCTGCCGCAGCGCGTGCGGGAGGAAGCGCTGAGCCTGGCCGGCCTGCCGCCGGATAGCCTTCGGGCACCTATCGCTCTCTGGCAGTTCCGGCACCAGACCTGCCAACTGTTACTCGATGAGTCGTGGGGCGATCCCTCGCAGCTCGAGTTGCCGCTCGCCACGGCCGGGGCTACGGCGTAACTTCCCCGGTCTCAAAACCCCTACTTCGAGGAACACCACAGTGATTCGCATCGCTGCTCTTATTGCGTTGAGCTCAGTTGCTATCGCCGCGCCTATGAAATGGGGCGGGAAGCTCATGCCGCAGGGCGGGACGTCCGTGGCGGGCTCCGTCTCCGTCGAGCCGGGCTCCAGTGCGTCGAGTACTCACGCTACTGTGACAATCACTGGCGGCGAAGCCGGCGTGACATATCCGTGGCACGTGCATTCGGGCAAGTGCGGTGATAACGGTGCCGTCGTCGGGCAGGCTGGTGCGTATACGCCGATCAAGATCGGCAAAGATGGCAATGGGAAAGTCGACGTCACGCTGCCATTCGCGATTCCGGACAACGGCGCGTACTACGTGAACATTCACAAGTCGGCCACCGATATGGGTACCATCGTGTCGTGTGGCAATCTTTCCATGGCCATGTAACTGTGCTATACTGATTGCAATGACTTCCCGCCGCGTCTCGTATTACGTCACCGACCGCCGCTACTGGTTTACCAGTGGGGGCCCGGAGTCGCGCGCGTAGACGCATAGTACCGTCGCGGCACACCCGGCCCTCGTCACACTGACGGGGGCTTTTTCTTTGCCCCCACCGGACCCCCTTGTCATGCTGATCGTCACCCGCGCTGGAATCACCGATGCCGAAATCGCTCACATTCGAGGACGCGTCGAGTCACTCGGCCTCCGCACACACCTCTCGCGAGGGGTCGAGCGCGTGATCATCGGCTGCGTCGGCGATGAATCGGCACTCGCCAACGTGCCACTCTTGGCACTCGCCGGCGTCGAGTCCGTGACGCCGGTGCTCCGACCGTACAAGCTCGCGGCGCGAGGATTCGCGTCGTCCACCACCGTGACGCTCGGCGCCGAGACAACGCGCACGCCGTGTCACATCGGGGGTCAGGCACTCGCGATCATCGCCGGTCCGTGCTCCGTCGAAGGGCTCGACATGATCGTCGACACCGCGCGCGGCGTGCGGGCGTCCGGCGCGCAGGCGCTGCGTGGCGGTGCGTTCAAGCCGCGTACGTCGCCGTACGCGTTCCAGGGACTCGGTCTGCCGGCGCTCGAAATGTTGGCCGAGGCACGGGCCGAGACGGGGCTGCCGATCGTGACGGAAGTCATGGATCCGCGGCAAGTCGAGTCGGTCGCCGAGGTCGCCGATTGTCTTCAGGTCGGCGCGCGCAACATGCAAAACTTTTCGTTGCTCTCCGAAGTCGGCCGCACCAATCGGCCGGTCCTGCTCAAGCGCGGGCTTTCGGCCACTATCCAGGAGCTGCTCATGGCGGCCGAGTACGTGCTGGCACAGGGGAATCATCGCGTGATTCTGTGCGAGCGGGGGATTCGCACGTACGAGACCGCGACGCGCAACACGCTCGACATCGCGGCGGTGCCCGTGCTCAAGGCCGAGACGCACCTGCCCGTCATCGTCGATCCGAGCCACGCTGGCGGGCGCGCATCGCTCGTCGCGCCGCTGGCGTACGCGGCCGTCGCCGCGGGGGCGGACGGGCTCATCGTCGAGGTGCACCCTGAGCCGGAATCGGCGCGCTCGGACGGCGAGCAGAGTCTCACCATCAGTGCGTTCGACGCCATGATGCAGAAACTCGTTGCGTTCGCCGAGGCCGCTGGGCGCGTGGCCGAGGAGGTCGCGACGGTGTGATTCGGGTCGCGTTCCAAGGGGAGCTCGGGGCGTTCAGCGAGCAAGCCTTGCGTCAACTCTGGGGGGACACCGCGCTCCCCGTGCCTCATCGCACGTTCATCGACGTTGCGTGCGCTGTCGCGCACGAAGACGTTGACTATGGCGTGCTGCCCGTGCACAACGCCATCGTAGGTCCCATACAGGCGAGCCTTGATGCCCTCGACGTGCATCCTTTGGTCATTGTTGATGAGACTACGGTGGTCATCCAGCCGATGTTACTCGCGCTGCCTGGTGTGGCGTTGGCCGACATCAAACGCGTGGCCAGTCATCCAGCCGCCCTGGGGCAATGCCACCAGTTTCTCAAAGGCAGGGTAACAGAAGAGGCTTGGGATACTGCGGGCGCTGCGCGGGACCTGGTCGCCAGTGGGGATCGAACGTTGGCGGTGATCGCGGGCCCGGCCGCGGCCGAGCGCTATGGGCTGACGGTGCTGGTCGAGCGCGTGGCCGACCGCGTCGACAACCTTACGCGCTTCGTGGCCCTCGCGCGCCAACGCGCGCCGTGATCACGGACTTGATCCCGCCGCGGATGTTGAAGTCGCCGACGACCTCCATCCAGACGGGATGCACGCAACCGGCGAGATCGTCGAGTATACGATTCACCGCCCGCTCGTAAAAAATCCCGTCGTTCCGATAGCTCCACAGATAGAGCTTGAGGCTCTTGAGCTCGACGCAGAGGGCATCGGGCCGATAGGTGATGAGCATCGTGCCGAAGTCCGGCGCGCCGCCTTTGAGGAGATCGAGCTCGCGCGCGTCGCTTTCGATACCGCCGAGGGGACAGAGCGACGTGAACTCCGGGCACGTCATCCGGATCTCGTAATCCCGCCCGGGATATGGGTTCGGGAAGGTCTCGAGCAGCTCGGCCTGTGGCAATGCGGTAGGCGCTCTAGCTGTCCCGAAGCCGGCGCGAGGCCTCGTCGAGCAAGCGACGCTCGTCGGCCGTCAGGCTCTCCATGCCCTGCCGATTGATCTTATCGAGGACGATGTCGAGCTCCTCGGTCTTGCTCTTCCGCGACAAGGCGCGGGCCGCTTGAGGCGGTGGCGCAGGCGGGCGCTTGACCACCGCGGCCTTGCTGCGCGCCACGATCTCGTCGATGTCATTGCGCTCGCGCGCGCGCGGAGCCGGGCCGGTGCGAGGAATGGCGCGCGGCGTTTCGTCCGGCACATCGGGCACCTGTGAGACCCGCTGGCGCAGCCGGCGAATGCTCCCGCTGGATGGGCTGTGGAGATAGAGCCAGCCCGCGACAAACCCGCCCAGGTGCGCGAACTGCGCGACGCCGCTACTGTCGCCGCCCTGCGTGAGCCCGAGCACGAGGCTCGAGACCACGAGGATCGCGACCAGCCACTTGATCTTCACCGGCACGGCGAAGAACACGTACACCTCGTCGTCCGGCCAGCGCACGGCGTACGCGAGCATGACGCCGTAGATGGCGGCCGAGGCGCCGATGAGCGTCGTCTGGTTGGACAACATCAGGTGCGCGAGCCATCCACCGAGCCCGCACAGCAGATAGTAGCGCACGAACGGCGCCGCGCCCCACGCCCGCTCGACCCGGGGGCCGAAGAAGAACAGCACGGCCATGTTGAACAAGAGGTGCAGGAACCCCTTGTGCACGAACATGTACGTGACGACCGTCCACCACGCCGTCGTGAGGTACTGCGCGCGGAACCCCAACGTGTTGATGATCCCCTGGGGGCTGATCGTCAGCTCCAGGAAGAAGACCACGACGTTGATGCCGATCAGCCACTGGACCGCGGGGGTCACCCGGGGGGCATCGGACTCGTCGGTCAGCGAGAAGGAGGAGGGGGAGGTGGAAGGCATCGCGCGATTGTAATTATACCCAGAGGGCCGACGAATCGTACAATGGCCCCGTCACCTGCCGCGCGCCAAATGCGCAATGCGGTCACACAACTCCTCAAACGAGATGCCCGCCGCTTCGGCAGCCTGCGGCACGAGACTCGTTCCGGTCATCCCGGGCAACGTGTTCGCCTCGAGACAGTAGGGCACGTTTTGCGGGTCGAGCCGGAAGTCGATCCTCGCGCAGCCGCTGAGCTTGAGTGCGCGAAATGCCTTGACCGCCTGATCTTGCACGTGCGCCGTCACGTCCGGTGGCAACTGCGCGGGAAATTCCTCGCGGGCCATCCCGACGGTGTACTTACATTCGTAGTCGTAGATCTCGTGCTTCGGGAAGATCTCACCGATCGGCAGCGCGACGCCGCCGAGCACCGCGACCGTGAGCTCGCGACCCGGGATGTAGCGTTCGATGATCACCTCGCGGTCGTAACGCGACGCCTCGGCCACGGCCGCATCGAGCTGGCCCCGCTCTCGCACGATGCTGAGGCCAACCGTCGAACCTTCTTTCGACGGTTTGACGATAACCGGGTATCCGAGCGCGCTCGGATCCGCTGGCGCCATCACCCAGTCGGCCGTCGAGACACCGGCCGCGCGGAACAGGATCTTTGACAACTCCTTGTCCATCGCGATCGCGCTGCCGAGATGCCCGCTGCCCGTGTACGGCAACCCAAACGCGTCGAGCACGGCCTGGATCGTTCCATCTTCGCCCTGGCCGCCGTGCAGTCCGAGGAACACGACGTCGGTCTTGAGCCCACCCAACCGAACGAAGTTGCTCGCACCCAGGCTTTCCAAAGTCGGCGGCGCCCGCTTCACCTTCGCCGCCTGGCGCAGCTCGGCCTCGCTCATTTGAGAGGCGGGGTCGATCACCCGCACCACGTGGCCGCGCGCGCGGAGAGCGTCGGTCACGCGGAAGCCGGACGCCAACGACACGTCACGCTCGGACGAGGAGCCGCCGAGCAACATCACAATGTCCATCTAGCGGGCCATCATGAAGTGAAGAAGGTCAGACCGCGTGACAATGCCCTCGATGCCCGCGGCGCCGCGCACGAGCACGGCCGGGCTCGACTTGGACAACAGCTTGGCGACAGAGTCGGTACTCTGGCGCACGTCGACTTCGGGGAACGGCCCATCCATGACGTCGCCGACCAGCCGGTCCAGCACCTTCGGGTCTGACAGGCCCTTGCCCGTCAGCGCCCACTCGCTGACCGAGCCGACGTTGCTCGGGCCATCCATCACTGGGAGCTGCGAGACGTCGTGCAGCGTCATGAGGCCCAGTGCCTGCCGCACGCCCGTACCCGGCGCGACGTGGACCACTGACGGCGTCTTCCCACCGCCCTTTCGATCGAGCAACGCTCCCAGCGTCGTTCGGTCGGCGTCCAGCATCTGGTTCTCGCGCATCCATTCGTCATTGTACAGCTTGGACAGATAGCGCTCGCCGGTGTCACACAGGAACGTCACGACGAGCGCGTTCGGATCATCGATGCGCCGCGCCAATGACACCGCGACATGGGCGATGAGGCCGGACGAGCCGCCAACGAACAGTCCCTCTTCCCGCGTGAGCCGGCGCGCCATGGCGAAGCTGTCGCGATCGGAGACCGTGTGGTACTCGTCGACGATTCCGAGGTCCAGCGTGCCGGGAATCTTATCCTGTCCGATGCCTTCGACCTTGTACGGGGCGCCTTCGATTTTTTCTTTCACTCCGTCTTTCACCTGGTGCCAGGAGCTCGCCAGGATGGAGCCGGCCGGATCGCCGGAGATGATCTTGATATTGGGGTTCTTGGATTTCAGGTAGCGGCCGACACCCGTGATCGTCCCGCCAGTGCCGGCCGAGGCGACGAAATGGGTGATCTTGCCGCCGGTCTGCTCCCACAGCTCGGGCCCGGTCGTCGCGAAATGCGCGTCGGGGTTCGCGTCGTTATAGAACTGATTCGCCAACATCGCGTTCGGCGTCTCGGCCGCGATCCGCTTCGCCATCACGATGTAGTTGTCCGGATGATCCGGCGGCACCGCCGTGGGCGTCACGATGACCTCGGCCCCGAACGCCTTGAGCAGCCGCACTTTCTCCTGCGACATCTTGTCGGGCATCGTGAAGATGCACTTGTAGCCTTTGACCGCCGCCGCGATCGCGAGCCCGACGCCCGTATTGCCGCTCGTGCCCTCGACGATCGTCCCGCCGGGCTTGAGCCGCCCCTCGCGCTCCGCCCGCTCGATGATCGGCAGCCCGATGCGATCCTTGACCGACCCGCCAGGATTGAAAAACTCGGCCTTGCCATAGACCGGCGTCTTGATCCCGCGCGTCAGCCGGTTGAGCCGGATCAGCGGCGTCCAGCCGATCGTATCGAGAACCGACTCGTACGGCGTACGATTGCGCTCGTTCACGGCTTGGGCACCGTTGACACGGTCGGCAGCGGTGGCGGCGGGTTGAACTGCACCGGCAGCTTGATCGACACCGCCATCGGGTGACCCTGCCGGCGGGCCGGCGCGAACACCAGGTCTTTCGCGCCGGCGAGCGCCGCCGTGTCCAGCAACGGATAGTGCGACTTCTGCTCGAGCCGGGTCGACTCCGGCCGCACGCCGCCCAGCGAGTCGATAAAAATCCGGAGCACGACGCTGTCCCGGACGCCCGACGCGACGAGGGCGTCCGGGTAGTGGAACGGGACCTTCGTGTTCTGCATGACCGGAAGTTGGTCAGGCAGCGGCACCTTGGACTCGGAGAGGGCGTCGATCGCCTTCTTGGCGTCATCCTTGGTGACGCACGCCGTCATGGCGAGCGCGGCGACAAATGCCCAGGGGCGTAAGCGCATGGCGCCGATAATCTACCCCACAGCGGGCGAAGCGCGGAGTGGTTACCTTGGGCCGTCATGCGATACCCTCTTGCGATCGTACTCGCTGCCGCCCTCGGCACTCCCACCATGAACCCCCCGCAGCCTCAGACCCGCGCCACGCTGATCGTCGTCAACGCCCGCGTCTGGACGGGCGACCCGGCCCGCCCATGGGCCCAGGCCATCGCTGTGCGTGGCGACCGGCTCGTGGCGGTCGGAACGAGCGCCGAGGCCGCGAAATGGAAGGGCGACGGCACGCGCACGATCGATGCAAAGGGTGCGCTGCTCGTGCCCGGCCTGATCGATGCGCATGTCCACGCGGTGGATGCGGGATTCCAGCTTCGGTCCGTGCAGCTGCACGACGCCATGTCGCGCCAGCAGTTCGCATCGGAGCTCGCCGCCTACGCGCGCAACCAACCGGCCGGCACGTGGATACTCGGCGGCCGGTGGGACCACACACACTGGGGCGGCGACCTCCCGACCCGCCAGTGGATCGACTCAGTGACGCCGAACAACCCGGTGTGGATCCAGCGCGTCGACGGACACATGGGTCTCGCGAATACGGTCGCGCTGACGGCGGCGCACGTCACGCGAACGAGTCACGTCGACGGCGGCGAGATCGTGCACGATGCGAATGGGGAGCCGACCGGGATCTTGAAGGACAACGCGATGGGTCTCGTCGACCGCGCGATGCCCGGCATGACGACGGCGCAGTACGACCGCGCGCTCGATACCGCCACGGCATATCTCGCGGAGCGCGGGGTGACCGCGGTCACGAACATGGGATACTCGTGGGACGACTTCGAGACGTTCCGCCGCGCGCGCGCCGCGGGGCGGCTCAAGACGCGATTCTACGCGGTCGTTCCTCTCCGCGACTGGGCCAAGCTCCGCGACACCGTCGCGGCACTCGGCCGCGGCGACGCATGGGTGCACTGGGGCGGACTCAAAGGGTTCGCCGATGGATCGCTCGGGTCGCACACGGCGTGGATGCTGACGCCGTTCACTGACGCGCCGAAGGACACGGGACTCCAAGTCACGCCACCAGAGTTACTGTACACCTGGGCCAAGGCCGCGGACCAAGCGGGCCTGCAGGTGATGGTGCACGCCATCGGCACCAAAGCCAATCGCTCGATGTTGGACATCTACGAGCGCATCGAAAAAGAGAACGGTCCGCGCGATCGCCGGTTTCGCATCGAGCACGCGCAGCACCTCACACCAGAGGACATACCGCGATTCGGGCAGCTCGGCGTGATCGCCAGCGCACAGCCGTATCACGCGATCGATGACGGGCGATGGGCCGAGAAAATTATCGGACATGAGCGCGCGAAAACGACCTATCCATTTCGTACGCTGCTCGATACACACGCGCGATTGGCGTTCGGCAGTGATTGGGATGTGGCGCCACCGACTCCCATCGAAGGGATTTACGCCGCCGTAACGAGACGGACCTTGGATGACGCGCACCCGGATGGGTGGATCCCCGAGCAGAAAATCACCGTCGACGAGGCGCTCCAGGCATACACGCGCGGGGCGGCGTACGCGATGTTCGCCGATACGGAGCTCGGTACCCTCTCGGTCGGAAAACTCGGCGACTTTGTACTGATCGATCGCGATCTGTTCAAGATTCCGCCGGCCGAGATTCGTGACGCGAAAATCTTAATGACGGTCGTCGGCGGCAACGTGGTCTACGAGCGCGCGGGCGTACACTAGTCGCGAGATATCGGCGATCAGCGACTGCGCGACTTTTACGTCCGGGATGCCACGGGTGAGCACGACCAGCACGTAGGGCTTCCCGCCGTTGGGATACACGATGGCGCCGTCGTGCAGGACGCCGGTGATCCACCCCGTCTTGTGCGCGACGCGTGTGCCCGGCGGGAGGCCGGCCGGGATCTCCGTGTCGAATTCCTGGCCCAGGAGAATTTGACGCATCGCCTCGCAGCTCTTTGGCGAGGCCGCGCGATTCTCGGCGATCGCTCGCATGAGAATGCCCAGATCACGGGCGGTTGTCACGTTGTTGAGCCCGAGCTTGAAGGCCTTCCCGTCTTCGACGCCGCGCAACACGCGCATGCGTGTGACGCCGAGCGCGTGCGCCGTCGAGTCGACGCGCGTGGCGCCGACGAGCTCGATGACCGTGTTGGTCGCGAGGTTGCTCGACTTTTGGATCATGAGATCCATGAGCCGGGAGAGCGGCACGCGTTGCCCGATCTCGTGATACAGGGTGCTGTCGGAGTCGTCGGCCGAGTCGGCTGAGAACGGCGAGCCGTCGGCGAGACTCGTGAACTGGTTCGTCACGAGCACCGGCTGATCGAGCGTCAGGCGACCGGCGTCGATCGCGTTGAAGAGCGCGATCATGACCGGGACCTTCATCGTACTCGCCGCGTGGTACACGGTATCGGCATTGATCGCCAGCGAGTCGCCATCTGACAACCGCCGGTAGTACACCGCGACCACGGCCCCCGGCACCCGATCGACGCGCTGGTGCACCTGCAGAGCCAGGGTCGAGTCGACGGCGAGCGCGAACAGAATGGGCAACATAATTTGAAAGTATGCGTCGCTTCGTCCTACTGCTGCTCGCGCCGGGCATGCTCGGCGCGCAGGCCCCGACTCTCGAGGGCCTGCTGGGTGCACCATTCCCGACCGAGCTCGTGGCATCGCCATCGGCCAAGGCCGTCGCTTGGGTTTTCGACAGCGCCGGATCACGAAACGTCTGGGTGGCCGAGGCGCCGGCGTGGACGGCGCGACGGGTCACGCCGTATACCGGTGACGATGGCCAGGAGATCACCGGCCTCCGCTGGCTGTCGGACGGCAGCGGTGTCGTCTATGCGCGCGGCGGCGATCCGAATCGCGCTGGCGAACTGCCGAATCCGACATTCGTGCCGGCGGGTGTCGAGCAGGACATCTGGGTCGCGACGCTGAGCGGCGGCGCGCCGCGTAAGCTCGGCGCCGGCAGTGGGCCCGAGGCTGGGCCAGGCGGTATCGCGTTTATCCATAAGAATCAGATCTGGATGAGCGGCAGTGATACGGCGACGCAGCTGCTGCATACGCGTGGAGAGTTGAGCGAGCTCCGGTGGGCGCCGGACGGGACGCGCCTGGCGTTCGTGAGCGTGCGGGGCGATCACGCGTTCATCGGTGTGTACGACACGCACGCACGCACGCTTCGATATCTGGCGCCGGGCCTGGACCGGGATCAGGACCCGGTGTGGTCGCCGGACAGCCGGTCGGTGGCGTTTCTACGACTGCCGGCAGTCACGCGGACTGAAGTCTTTCGTGCTCGACGCACTGGGCGGCCTTGGGCGATCTGGGTTGCTGACGCCACGACCGCCGAAGGTCACGCGGTGTGGACGGCGGCCGAGGGCGTGGGGAGCGTATTCCATCGGCTCGACGCGCGAGACCAGCTCTTTTGGACTGCGTCGGGGACTATCGTCTTCCCCTGGGAGCGGGACGGGTGGCAGCATCTCTACACCGTCGGCGCCGAGGCAAAATTACTCACTCCCGGGGCCTTCGAGGTCGAGAACGCGACGCTGACCACGGACCGCACTGCGATCCTGCTGGCCAGCAACCAGGATGACTCGCCACGCCGTCACGTGTGGCGTCTCGATCCTGCTCGCGGCGCGATAACCGCTGTCACGCATGGCGACGGCATCGAGTGGTCGCCCGTCGACGTCTCGGGCGGAGTCGCATTGCTGCGCTCCGGTGCTCGCACGCCAGCGCGGCCGGCGATCTGGGGTGGCGCGGCAGCGCTCCACGATGTCGTCGCGATTCCGGCTGCGTTCCCAGCCGAGCGCGCGCTGGTGACGCCGACGGAGGTGACGTTTCCCGCGGCCGACGGCTTGCAGCTCCACGGGCAGTTGTTCATGCCGAGCGGTGCGGCGGGCGAGCGGCATCCGGCGATCGTGTTCTTCCACGGTGGCTCCCGCCGGCAGATGCTGCTCGGGTTCCACTATATGGACTTCTATCACAACGCCTACTCGATCAACCAGTATCTCGCGAGCCGCGGCTACATCGTGCTCTCCGTGAATTATCGGAGCGGCATCGGGTATGGGATGGAGTTTCGAGAGGCGCTCAACTATGGCGCCACGGGCGCGAGCGAGTACAACGACGTGCAGGGCGCCGGCCTCTATCTGCGCGGCCGGGCCGACGTCGATCCGAAGAAAATCGGCGTATGGGGCGGCTCATACGGTGGATATCTCACGGCGATGGCGCTCGCCCGCAGCTCGGATCTCTTCGCGGCCGGCGTCGACTACGCCGGCGTGCACGACTGGAATCTCGAGTTCGAGCCGCTCGTGCCGGGCTGGGACATCGCAAAGGATCAGAGCGCCCGGGCGATCGCGTTCTCGTCGTCGCCCATGGCCGACGTCGATCACTGGCGTTCGCCGGTGCTCTTGGTGCAAGGCGACGACGATCGGAATGTCGTGTTCTCGCAGACCGTCCAACTAGCCGAGGACCTGCGTGCACGACACGTGCACGTCGAGTCGATGGTATTCCCCGACGAGACGCACGATCTCCTGCTCTACGGCAGCTGGGTCGCGCTGGGTCGGGCGACGGCCGAGTTCTTTGATCGGCAGCTCAAGACCAACCAAACCGCGGGCGCTATTGGGAAGTGAGCGTAAACTCGAACTTCTTCTGAATGCGCTCAGCGATGCGATGGCCCTCCACCTGCGCGGGATCGAAGCGCGTGTGCAGGAGGTTATCGGCTGCGGCCCTGGTCAAGTCTGTCACGGGGCCGCCGACCGCTTGAATCGACTTGGGGTCAACGCGGCCGGTCGTGTCAACGAGGAAGCTCAGGGTCACCTCGCCGTTGCCGTGGATTGTCGGACCGACGAAGGAATGTGCGCGCACCGGCGTGCCCGGGAGCTCGCGCGGTGGGTGTCGGACTTGGAAGTGCAGCCCGGACACATCGTGGATAACGTGTACCCCGTTCGAGTCGTCGCGCCGCTGCGCCTCGCCGCGCATCGCGCCGAACACGATGCGGGCCGTTTCACCAGACAGGGTAAGGTTCTCGGTTCGCTCGCCATCCTCGGCGATCACGCGGTATGGGGAGCTCGAGTCCGCCGATAGGCGTAGGAACGTGACCCCCTGCAGCTGCCCGATCTTCGCATCCACGTATGCGAGTCGGGCGCCGTGCGTCGAGTCGGTCAGCAGCTCGGCGTTGTCCGCCAACGTCGCCATGGTCACCGAGTCGGACCGAACGACGTAGGTCGAGCCGTAGGGCATGAGCATCGCCAGTGCGGCACTGTCGTTCATGACGATGACATTCACACGTCCGCCGGTACCGACGACTTGCACGCCGTGAGAACCCTGCGCGTGAGCGAGTCGCGCGGCGAGCGCCAGGGACGCGAGAACGACGAGCCGTCTCATTAGCGCCTGACCATAAAGACCTTCATCTCCACGAGCTGCCGCACTTTGCGCCCCTCGCGCTCGGCTGGATAGTACACCGACTCGCGCAGGCTTTCGGCGACGGCGTCGGCCGCGCTCTGGTCGGGCGTGGAGATGACGCGGAACGTCTGCAACTCGACGTGGCCAGTCGTGTCGACCACGAACTGGAACACGGCCGGTCGATAGAGTGAGGGATTTTCACCGCTTGGGACATCGAGCGCGTACGCCGAGGGAAAGGAGCCCATGAGATGCGCTCGTTGATTCACCTCGGTGACGAGAAAGACCCGGTTCTGCGACTCGGCGAGCGGGGGCGCACGCATGACGGCGAATAGCCGCCGGGCGCTGTCGTGGGGCAGCGTCACGCGTCCGGCGAACCCGCCATAACTGGTGGCTGCGAACGCGTAGGACGATGTCGAGTCGGTCGACAAGCGAATGATTGCCATCGAGACCAAGGACGTTGCGAGTCGGGCCGCCGGATACTCCAGCTCCTTCGCACCCTTCCGCGGTCCGCGGAGTACGGCGGCCGTGTCGGCCCAGGCGGCCAGGGTTAGCGAGTCGAGGTCGAGCTCAAAGGCGCGGCCGGGTGTCGAGAGTCGGACCGAGGCCGAGTCGTTGTGGAGGGTGACTTCGACGGTTCCGGTGTCGCCGTGAACGATTGCGGCGTGCTGCTCTTGGAGCACCAAGGCCATCGCGAGTAACGCGGCGTGCATCATAGGCTCACCTGCGGCGCAAGTTGAAGGCGTAGGGCTGCTGAACGAGCTCGCGGACTTTGTGACCTTTGATTTCGGCGGGCGTGAATCGCAGGCGGGGCAGGAGACCGTAGACGGCGCTCGTAAACCACGGGTCCGTGCTTTTGAGAATCCTGAACGTCGACAGCTGGGCGAGGCCCATGGTGTCCACGACGAATTGGGCGAGCGCCTCCCCCTCGACATCGGCGACCCGGAGGGGCTCCGGATATACCGGGAGTCCGCTGCCCGCGGCCAGCCGCGCTTGCTTCTCCACCTGAAAATCGAAGAACGTCTCCTCGGTGCTCGCGGGCACGGGGCTCGCCACCAGGGGCTTGCCGTGCAGCAACGAGAAGAGACGCTGCGCGCTATCGACCGAAAACGTGACGCCCGCCATCCAGCCGCCGAGCCTCACCACGCATTGATGGAGGGGCGCTGAATCCGGGCCGAATCGCGTAAGCTCCACTACGATGTCCCGATCTGCACTGCGATCGTCGTATGCGAACCGCACCGTTTTGCCCGGTGCGCTGTCCGCCCACGCGCCCATTGCGGCCGTGGAGGCGTGGAACGCAAAGGGACCTTGCGGACTCGAGGCGAACACCCAAACCGAGTCGGCGGCATATGCCAGTGCGACCGAGCCATCGATGCCGCCGACATACCAGAACCGCGAGATCGTGGAGCCGGGGTTAGCGGGGCCCGGTGATACGGCGAGCGCCGCTAGAATGAGTCCGCGACGGGCAGGAAACATGCGCACAAGATGCGAGCCGGGCTGGAGCGCGCAACCCTTTGTGACATTGGCGTGTCAGAGTGTCGCCATGGCACGAGAGGACGCTTGAACGACGACGCGTTGATCGATCGCGTGTTGGCGGGAGATCCGGCGGCGCAGCGCGCGCTGTACGACGCGCACGTCGACCGAGTCTACCGGCTCGCCTATCGGTTCGCCGGTGACGCCGACCTCGCTCGGGATTTCACGCAGGACACGTTCATCAAAGCGTTCGCTTCGCTCGGGTCGTTCAAGCGGCGGTCGTCGCTGTCGACGTGGCTGCATTCGATCGGTGTGTCGGTGGCGCTCAATGGGCTTCGCTCGGTCAGGCGGCTCAGAGAGCGGGAGACGACCGCGGTCGACGAGGCCACGCTCGGCGCGGTGCGGGTTGGGAGTGAGCCGGATCTCAAGGAGCGGTTGGCGCGGGCGATTGACGCGCTGCCGGAAGGGTATCGGACGGTGTTCGTGATGCACGACGTCGAAGGGTATACGCACGAGGAGATCGGGGTCGTGCTGGGCATAGAGTCGGGGACATCGAAAGCACAATTGTCGCGGGCGCGGGCCAAGTTGCGCACTGCGTTGGCGGATTTTGCCGGGGAGTGGATCGCATGAACGACCATGGGAATCGCGAGAACGACGACGTGGCTGACGAGAAGTGGAACGACGCGCTGCGTGATTTGGCGCGAGATTACAATCAGCCGCCGATGATCGTGCCGCGTGAGGCGATGTGGGCGGCGATCGTCGCGGGGCAGCGGCGTGGTCGGCCGCGAATACTACAAATCTCGCGTCGCTTCGCTCCGCTCGCGGCCGCGGCCGTCATCGTGCTCGCCGTTGGCATCGGGATCGGGCGCGTGACCGTCTCGCGTTCGACAGGCACTTCGACAGCGACGAACTCGACGAGATCGACGAGCTCGACGAACCTGACGAATTCGGCGACTCCAACGGCTGTGCCCGAGGCCTACGCGATCGCGACGACGCAGCAGCTTCTGGAAGTGCAGGCGCTGCTCACGGCGTTCGACGCCAACACCCGCCAGGCAACGGGTAGTGCAACGGGCACGAAGGCCGATGCAAAGGCCGACGCGCACCTCGCGTCGTGGGCCCGCGACCTGTTGTCGAACACACGACTGCTGCTGGACTCGCCGGCGGGCGCCGATCCGCATCGGCGACAGTTGCTGGAAGATCTCGAGCTCGTGCTGGTGCAGATCGCCGCGCTCTCGCCGGACGCCGCGGCGAGTGATCGGGCGGCGATCGCCCACACGCTCGATGACGCTCAAGTGCTGCCGCGGATCAAGGCAGCGATTCCGACGAATCAGAACCAGGTGGGTCTATGAAACTCTTCCTTGCAATCTCTCTCGCCCTGCTCGCCGCCGAGCCCGCGCGCGCGCAGCTGCAGCTGGCCGAGTCGAACGTGATCGCGGTGGGCGCCTATCCGGACGACCCCGCCGACTCGCTGTACACCGCGGCCCGCGCCGCGATGGCCGAGCAACGCTACGCCCGCGCGGCCGCGTTGTTCCATGAGATCACGTCGCGGTATCCGACGTCGACATACGCCTCGACGGCGGCCTATTACGAAGCGTTTTCACGGTCGCGCATGGGCAGCATCGATGACCTGCGTCAGGCCTATGGCATCCTCACGGCGTCCACGACGTCGCTCTCCAAGGATGCCGAAGCGCTGACCGCGCAGGTCTGCCGTCAGCTGGTGCAGAAGGGGGATGCATCGTGTAAGCGGCGCCTGATGTACAAGGCTGACTCGAAGGAGCCCACGACCGAGTCGACCAAGTGCCCGACCGAGGACGACGACAACAATATCCAGATCGCCGCGCTCGACGCCCTGCTCCAAGTCGAACCCGACAAGGCGATGCCGATCCTCAAGCAGGTGCTGGCGCGCCGGGATCCCTGCTCGGTCGTGCTGCGTCGCAAGGCGGTCTTTCTGGTATCGCAAAAAGCCCAGTCGGACGGCGCCGATATCCTGCTCGCGACCGCGCGCACCGATCCGGACCAAGAGGTCCGCGAGCAAGCCGTCTTCTGGCTGTCGCAGGTCCATGATCCCCGTGCCGTCGGGATGCTCGACAGCCTGCTGCTGCATTCGGACGACGAGGAGATTCGCGAGAAGGCCTTGTTCGCGCTCACGCAGCAACACGATCACGGATCGCCGATCTTGCGCCAGTTCGCGAGCGACGACTCCCAGAACGAAGACTTGCGGGAGAAGGCCGTGTTCTGGCTCGGCCAGAGCTCAAATCCCGACGACGAGACGTTTCTCAAGAACATGTTCCACAAAGAGAAGAGCATGGATCTCAAAGAGAAGATCATCTTCTCGATCGCCCAGCATCACGATGGGGACGAGGCCGACTGGCTGGTGGGCGTCGCCACGGATACGACGCAGGACGTCGAGCTGCGGAAGAAGGCGATCTTCTGGCTGGGCCAGGGGAGCTCGTCGCTCGACCAGCTCACTGGTCTCTATGGCCGGATGCAGGATCGCGAGCTCAAGGAGTCCCTGATCTTTGCGTACTCGCAACGCCACGAGCGCTCGGCGGTCGATGAGCTGATCTCGATCGCCAAGACCGACAAGGATCCCGAGATGCGCAAGAAGGCGGTGTTCTGGCTCGGGCAATCCCACGATCCGCGTGCCGTGCAGGTCCTTCAGGAGTTGATCAACAAATGATCGCCTTGATACTCGTCTGGGCGTTGACCCAGCAGCAGCCCGACCTCGCCTCGCGCATTGCGGCCGCGCCCGACGGCGAAGTGCGGATGACCTTCGCGGCCCGGCCGGGCCTGTGCGCCGGACACCATCGCTACGTCTCGGGCGACGACGATACCGACGTCGAGTACGACGACGACTGCGACGACGGCCCCGTGCGCGTCGTGCTCTGGACGAGCGCGCACGAGATCACGCGTATCCACGTCCATGTCGGCGGCCGTTGGCGTCCGCGCGCCGTCACCATCACCGACCTCGGCGCGGTATCGGCGAGCGCGGCGGCCGATTACTTCCTCGGACTCGCCGAGCGGAAATCGACTCATGTGGGCCACGACGCGATTTTTCCGGCAACTCTTGCCGATAGCGCGGTTGAGGTCCGAATCTGGCCACGTTTGATCTCGATCGCGCGGGACGACGCGAAGCCGACGGAGACGCGAAAGAATGCGGTTTTTTGGCTCGGTCAGGCCGCGGCGAACGCCACCGGGGCACTCGATTCACTGGTGACCGATAACGGCGTAAATCGCGAGGTGCGCGAGTCGGCCATCTTCGCGCTCTCGCAGCGGCCGCGCGAGGAAGGTGTACCGATTTTGATCGATGTGGCCAAAAATAATCACGACCCTGAGCTTCGCCGTAAGGCCATGTTCTGGTTGGGGCAGTCCGGTGACCCGCGCGCGCTAGAATTGTTCGAGTCCATCTTGACTGGGCATGATAAGTGACCACTGTAGTAGGGCAACTCGTCCCCTTCTAAGAGCAAGTCGTCCCGACTACATGGGCCGTGGAACGGGTTCGAGACTAGCGTAAGACCGGGCAAATACACATAGTAGTCTCAGGGATTTGTTAGGCCGGTGGGGGTGTGGGTATGCTGCGCCACCTCGTGGCACCACAGAGTACGAGTCTGTGTTCGGTACCGTCGGTGACGGTGGGATTAGCGGCTTCCGCTGTCGTCTTCTTTATCGCGTCCGGTGCCGCGTATTGGCCGAAAGTGGCGGATAAGAAGACTGACGAGGAGCGCCTCGTCACTTATCTCGTGCCGACGGTTCCTACAGGGAAGTCGCTCGATACCGCTGGCGTCCAATGGGCGCCGAGTAACGCTGACGGGTCTGGGGACCGGTCAAAGCTCACTAAAGGCACCGGGCTCGAGGTCGCCGGCGACAACCGCCAGGGCATCGGTCTTGGGCGTAAGGGCGACGCGGCTCCCACGGTCGACCTTCCCGACATCGACGCGCTGCCGAGCGGCAAGGTCTACGTCGACGCCGAGGTCGACCGAGAGGTGCAACGGGATCCTACGAGTGCGGCGCCGGAGTATCCGTCGTATCTCATGGAGAATCACATCGAAGGGTCGCTCACCGTCGAATTCGTCGTCGACACGACCGGTGGCGCCGACAGCACCAGCCTTCGCGTGATCCACTCCTCGCACCCGGCCTTCGAGCAATCACTGCGCACGGCTCTCCCTCACATGCGCTTCGTGCCCGCGGAGCTCGGCGGGAGGCTCGTGCGGCAGTGGGTGCGGCAGGAATTTCGATTCCTGATGCCGGATCAGCCGGCGACAACGATGTGACGGAAAAAAAGAAGAAGCCCCTGGGGGATACCACCCCAGGGGCTCTTCTCGCATGGTGGAACTGGTAGACACCTGACTATAGGGAGTCGGTCTCTTTATCGTCAACGTGCGAAAGCACACGTGCCCACCAGCGTGTAGGGCAAAAGAAAACCCCGGGGCTTGCACTACCCCGGGGTTTCTTGTCTACAACTCTGGTAGACACAGCCGATTCGCAACCGAAAAGCAATTTAGGAATCGGCTACTGAGTAGTCAACGTGCGAAAGCGCACGTGCCAACCAGCGTGCTCGGGGCGGGATTCGAACCCGCACGACCCGCGAAGGTCAACCGGTTGCGAATCGGCCGTGTCTACCAGTTCCACCACCCGAGCAACGGGCTGTGTTTGGTGGTCCGCACTGGATGCGGCGACACGGGTCTCGCACTCGGCTACACACGCTGGGTCAGCGGGCCGACAATATACACAACGCCGCGCTTTGCGCGCTAGCGAGTAAATCTCGGCGGTGAGATTTTAAACGAGCCCTTTGAGCTCAGCCAACAATGTGAGCGCTTGCAACGGCGTCATATCGTCAGGATTGAGCGCCGCTAAGCGTTTGATGGCAGCGTGGGGCTCGGGAGCGAAGAGCGCGAGCTGCTCGATAGGGCGAGAGGCGACGAGTTGTTCGCTCTCGAGCCGCCGCAACACTTCGCGCGCGCGAGTGATGACGGCGTCAGGGAGGCCGGCGAGGCGGCCGACTTCGATCCCGTAGGAGCGGTCGGCGCCGCCCGGTTGCATCCGGTGCAAGAACAAAATACGATCGCCGACTTCGCGGACGGCGACGTTGTAGTTGCGGAGCGCTGGGAGCTCGTCGGCGAGCTGCGTCAGCTCGTGGTAGTGCGTGGCGAAAATAGTCTTGCAGCCTACGCGAGTGTGCAGATGCTCGGTGACGGACCACGCGATGGAGACACCGTCGTACGTCGACGTCCCGCGCCCGATCTCGTCGAGCAACACGAGGCTGCGCGCGGTGGCCGTGTGCAAAATGGCGCTCGTCTCCGCCATCTCGACCATAAACGTCGACTGCCCTCGCACGAGATTATCGCTCGCGCCGACGCGCGTGAAGAGCCGGTCGACGATGCCGATCGTCGCGCGCGCGGCTGGCACGAAGCTGCCGGCCTGGGCCAACAACACGATGAGACCGACCTGGCGCAGGATCGTCGACTTACCCGCCATGTTCGGCCCGGTGAGAATGATCACCCGCTCGGCCGTACTGAGCCGAACATCGTTCGGGATGAACTGCTCGCGCGGCATCATCCGCTCGACGACCGGATGCCGGCCGCCGACGATGTCGATCTCCAGGTCGTCCGTCACCACCGGCCGAACAAACCGCTCGCGCTCCGCCACCTCCGCGAACGTCGCCACAACGTCGAGCTCGGCCACTCGCCGGGCAACATGCTGGAGGCGGGCGATCCCGCTGCCGGTTGCAGAGCGCAACGCCTCGAATAACTCTCGCTCGCGCGCCTCCAACCGCTCGGCCGCCGTCAGCACCCGCTCCTCGTACTCCTTGAGCGCCGGCGTCACATAGCGCTCTGCACCCGTCAGCGTCTGGCGACGCTGATAATCGGCCGGCACCGCGTCCTTGTTGGCGTTCGTGACTTCGATGAAGTATCCGAACACCCGATTGTAGCCGACCTTGAGCGACGCGATCCCCGTGCGCTGACGCTCGGCCGCCTGGATCTCGGCGATCGCGTCCTTGCCTCCGTCGCGGAGCACACGCAACTCGTCAACACCGGCATCGATGCCCGTCGCGATCGTCGGCTCATCGCCGATCGCGATCGGCGGGCGCTCCACGAGCCCGGTCGTGATCGCCGTGGCGAGATCGTCGCAGGTGTCCCAGGGCTCGGCCAGACCGACGCGCGCCGCCGCGGCGCTGACATCGGGAAGGCGAGCGAGCGAATCGCCGAGCGAACGCAGCTCGCGAGGCGTGGCGCGGCTGGCGGCAACCTTGCCGGCGAGGCGCTCGATGTCACGCACGCCATCGAGTGCGTCACGCAATGCCGCGCGCGCCAACGCATCGTTCGCCAACGCCTCGACGCGATCGAGCCGCGCGTTGATCGCGCCGCGATCCGAAAGAGGCGCCAGAATCCACTGGCGCAGGAGTCGCGCACCCATCGGCGTCGACGTCCGGTCGAGGACGTCGAGCAACGTGCCCGCAGCCTCCCCGCGCAACGACTCGACGAGCTCGAGATTCCGGCGCGTCATTTCGTCGAGGGGCACCGAGCCACCCGGGCGCTCGATGACTGGTCGCGCCAAGTGTGGGAGGCCGCCCGGCTGCAGCTCGCGCAGGTACTCTAGCAACGCACCCGCTGCCGCCACGGCGGCCGCGTCGGACGACTGCACCCCGAATCCCTCGAGCGACTGTACACCAAAGCGCCTGGCTAACGCCTCGCCGCCACTCGTCGTGTCGAACTCCCATGGCTCCCGCTCGGTGACGAGCACGCCATCGATCGGTACGCCGACCGCGGCGCCGCGCGCAATCAGGATCTCACGTGGAGCGTAGCGAGCGAGGAGAGCCGCGGCGTCGGACGCGGGTGCAGTGGCTAGACGGAATTCTCCTGTCGAGACATCAACTGCCGCGAGACCAGTGCCGGAGCCAGTACCATGGAGCGCGCACAGGAAATTATTGCGAGCCCCATCGAGGAGATCATCGGCGAGCGCCGCGCCGGGCGTTACCGTCTCGATGACCTCGCGCCGCACAGGACCCTTCGCGTACTTGGGATCTTCGACCTGCTCGCAGATCGCCACACGAAAGCCTTTGCGCACGAGTCGCTTGACGTACTCGCCGACGGCCTTGGCGGGAACTCCGGCGAGCGGCACGGCGGAGGCCGCACCGTTGTTGCGCGACGTCAACGTGAGGCCGAGGACGCGAGAGCCCACCTCCGCGTCCTCGTAGAACATCTCGAAGAAATCGCCCATGCGAAAGAACAAGATCGCGTCCTGATGCCGCGCCTTGATCTCCCGATACTGCTGCATGAGTGGCGTCTCGCTCATCCGAGCCGCTCCGCGAACACACAAGCGCCGAGCGCGGGCCCGATATCGCGGACCGCATCGCCGAGTCGAAGCGAGAGCGGCCCACCGTAAGGCTGGCGGCTCACGAGCGTCACGATGACGCCGGGCACGAGCCCGAGTTGGCCCAGGTAGCGCAGACGATCGGGATCCTCGTCGTACACGGAGACGATGCGCGCCCGATCGCCGACATCGAGCTCGGTGAGCGACGTCAGCATGCGCTCATCGATCGCGCCCTCGGCCGTCGGAATCGGCGCGCCGTGCGGATCCACCGTCGGATGCCCGAGCACCGTCGCCATCCGATCGATCAATGCATCCGACGCCGCGTGCTCCAAACGCTCGGCCTCCTCGTGCACGAGGTCCCAGGACAGGCCCAACGCGCGGGCCAGGTACGTCTCGATAATGCGATGGCGCCTCAAAGTACGCAGCGCAACCCGCTGCCCTTCGTTGGTCAATCGAGCGCCATGGTATGGCTCATAGTTAATGAGACCCGAGTCGGCGAGCCGGCGCATCATGCCCGTCACCGACGGTGGCGCGATCCCGAGGCGGTTGGCGAGATCGGTCGTCGAGACGCTCTCGTGCCCCGAGCGCTCGAGCTCGTAGACCGCCTTGAGGCAGTTCTCGACGGACTCTGTGTACGCGGTCATTTGAACGAAAGGACCAGCAGCCACACGTTCAAGCCCGCGATGAGAATCGTAGCGACCCACGCGAGCACGATCAGCCATCGCCGGTTGACGAACTCCCCCATCATCGCCCGGCTCGACGTGAATTGCACCAGGGGCACAACCGCGAACGAGAGCTGGAGACTGAGCACGACCTGACTCAACACGAGCAAGCTCGCCGTCCCATGCTGGCCATAGACCGCGGTCACGATGACGGCCGGCACGATCGCCAGCCCACGCGTGATGAGCCGCCGTAACCAGGGCCGGAGCCTGACGTCGAGAAAACCCTCCATCACGATCTGCCCGGCGAGCGTCCCCGTCAACGTCGAGTTCTGCCCCGAGGCGAGGAGCGCCAGCGCGAACACGAGGCTGGCGCCACCAACGCCCAACAGCGGCGTCAGCAGCTTGTACGCATCCTCGATCTCGGCGACTTCGGTGTGTCCAGTCGTGTGAAAAATCGCGGCCGCCACGATCAGGATCGCCGCGTTGATAAAGAGCGCGAACGTGAGCGCGATCGTCGAGTCCAAGAACGCGAACCGAATGGCCTCGCGCTTCCCGCTCGGCGTCTCCTCGTAGCTCCGCGTCTGCACGATCGACGAGTGCAGATACAAGTTGTGCGGCATGACCGTCGCGCCGAGGATCGAGATCGCGATGTAGAGCTCCGCCGGATTCGTCACGACCGACGCCTGCGGCACGAACCCGCGCGCGACCGCGCCGAGATCCGGGCGGGCGAGGACGAGCTCGAACAAGAAGCACAGGCCGATCGTCGCGATGAGCACGACGACGACCGCCTCGAGTCGCCGGAATCCGCTGTGCTGCAAGTAGAGCACGATCAGCACGTCGAGCGACGTGAGAATGACGCCAAGGATCAGTGGAATGTGAAACAACAACTGTAAGGCGATCGCCGATCCGATCACCTCGGCCAGATCACACGCCGCGATCGCGACCTCGGCGCCCAGCCAGAGCGCGATCGACGTCGGACGCGAGTAGGCATCCCGGCACGCCTGCGCCAGGTCGCGGCCCGTGACGATGCCCAGCTTCGACGCCAGGCCCTGTAGCAGGACCGCCAGGAGATTGGAGACGAGGATCACGCTCAAGAGCGCGTAGCCGAACCGGGACCCGCCAGCGAGGTCCGTAGCCCAGTTGCCGGGGTCCATGTAGCCGACGGCTACCAGGTAGCCCGGGCCGGCAAAGGCCAGCAGCTTGCGCCACCAGCCACCCTCGACCGAGATCGTCCGGTACGACTCGGCCAGACTCGGCGTGGGGCGGGAATGCCGCCATTGGACCTCACCTTCTAATTTAGCCACGGCTAAATATTATTTGACTGGGAGCTAATGGGCAAGTAACTTCGCCGCCCATGCCTCTCGATAAGCCGCGTCCTCAGGCGTGGACCGTCCTCGTCGTGTTTACGGCGATGAACCTGCTGAACTACATGGACCGGTACGTGGTACCGGCCGTTCAAGAGAGCATCAAGCACTCGCTCGCCTTGAGCGACGCGCAAATCGGCTCCCTGGCCTCGGTGTTCCTTGTGGTCTACCTGTTCTCCGCGCCCGTGTTCGGTGCCCGGGCCGCGAAGGGCTCACGCACCCGCGTCATCGGCCTCGGGGTCGCGATCTGGAGCATCGCTACCGCACTCGGCGGACTGGCGGCCAACTACGGTCAACTGCGCGCCGCGCGAGCAACTGTCGGCATCGGCGAAGCCGCGTACGGCACGATCGCGCCCGCCGTGCTCGCAGACGTGTTTCCCGAGCGTATGCGTGGGCGCATCTTCGCGGTCTTCTACATGGCCATTCCCGTCGGCGCGGCCCTCGGCTACGTGATCGGCGGCCAGATCGATGCGATGTACAACTGGCGCGCGGCGTTCTTCGTCGCGGGCGCGCCAGGACTCGTGCTCGCGCTCACCGCGTTGTTCCTCAAGGATCCACCGCGCGAGGACAACGGGACGCCGACGCCAACTGGATATCGTTCGTACTTCCCGCTGCTCAAGAATCCACCCTACGTCCGCACCGTACTCGGGTACATCGCGTACACGTTCGCGCTCGGCGGCATCTCGATCTGGATGCCATCGTTCCTCGTGCGCGTGCACCACATGTCGGAGGCCGACGCGACGAAGAAGCTCGGCATCGTGGTGGCCGTCACCGGACTATTCGGGACGTTCGCCGGTGGGTGGATCGCCGACGCCCTCGCAAAGCGGACCCGCCAAGCCAACCTATGGCTGTCCGGCGTCACGATGCTGGCGGCAGTCCCACTCACATGGTGGGCGCTCGTGACCCCGAGTCAGCCGACGTTCTGGATGACGGTCTTCGCGGCTGAGCTCTTGTTGTTTGCGTCGACCGGGCCAATCAATGCCGCGATCGTGTCGGAGGTCGCGCCAGCGTTGAGGGCCGCAGCCATGGCACTCTCGATCTTCGCGATCCACCTCTTGGGCGACGCGATCTCGCCGAAGCTCATCGGGTGGATCTCGGATCGCGACTCACTGGCGCACGCAGTCTTGATCATCCCTTTCGCTGTGGTCGTCAGCGGGGTGATCTGGACGTACGCCGCGTGGAAAGGCGAGCGAACCGCTAGTTAGCGGGTTCGCTCGCCGCGACGAAACCTGACATCTGCTTGGCCTGGAGCGCTGTGAGCTCACGCTCCGCCGCTGCGCGCGTGGCGTAGTGGCCAATGCGCACGCGGAACGGGGCCGCCGTGCCCCACACTCGGGACTCGTAGCCGCGTTCGCGGAGTTTTGACGCCAGCGCCTCGGCTGCGCCGCGCGTGTCGTAGGCGGCGACCTGCACCGTGTACTTACCCGCCGGCGTGGATGCAGCCGCGGGCGTCGGGGCTGGCGTTGACACGGCGGGCGTCGGAGCCGGCGTCTGAGGTGGCGGTGACGGAGCTGGCGCTGGCGCTGGCGCTGGTACGGTCGCCACCGGAGGTGGCGCTGCCTTTGTCGCGACGACTGGCAAGCCCGCGCAGGGCTGAGACGCATAATCGAGCTGGTGGATGAGCTCGACCTCAGACGATGGCGTCGTGCTATGCGCAGCCGCGAGCGCGGCGCACGCGTGGGTGGGATCGTCGACCTCGAACCACGCTCTCGCGACCGAGAGGTTTGCCCGCGGCCAAGTCGACGTCGGCGACCGATCGCGGTCGAGCCGCGTGAGATGCTGCCGCGCCGCTTCCTTGTCCCCGCGCGCAATCTCCTCCTGCGCGATTCTCAACAGGGCATCGTCAGCGCGCGGCGACGATGGATATTCGACGATCACGCGCTGAAAATCGCGCTCGGCCTCGAAGGCGGTCGGAGCCACCACGGCCTTCGTGAACAAGACCTCGGCGTACTGCGGCGTACCCGGCGCTGTCGCCACGAGCACCGAGTCGATGATCGCCCGGCCGCCGGCAGCATGCCCCTCGTAGACCATCTGCTCGGCTCGCCGAAGCAGAGTATCCGCGGGTTCGGGCACGACCGGGGCCGCGGCCGCGGCGGCGGCCGAATCCTGGGCCCGGGCGATCGCGCTAACGAGGAGAATCAGTACGAAAGACAGTCTCATGACGCGCACAGATCGAGGATGAGCGAGACGAGCACCTGCTCGTCATCGGACACCCGTGACTCCTTGAGCGCAACGTCCGCCGCCAACAATCTCGTGATGCCCCCCTCGAGCGCGGCGAGATTCCAGGCAGGGACGGCGCGTACCCACGCATTCACCGCCTCGCCCCACGCGCGCCCGGGAAACGCTCCGGTGTCCTTGAGCAGCGCAAAGAAGTCCCCGGCGGAGCGCTTCCCGGAGGCCACCGCATAGGCTAACGCAAGCGTCTGCGTCGTCAACGCCATGATGATCGTGACCGCGCTGGTCTTGGGCTGCGCCAGGACATGCGGCAGCACCGCGATCGCCCCGGCGGCATCCCGAGCGGCCACGTAATCGAGGAGCCTCCCCAGCGTCTCCTCGCGCGTCACACCGACGACGGCGCCAACCGCCGCTTCATCGATGACCGCTTCACCGCCCATCCCGCGGACGTAGCTGGCGAGCTTGTCCAACTCCCCGGACATCTGCGCGAGATCATTCCCGATCGCGTCCTGCAGCAGCGCCGAGGCCTCGGGCGTGATCGTGACGGCCGAGCGTTTGGTGATCCAGTCGTCGAGGCGATCGCCCGAGAGAGGTGCGATCTCGACGCTGACGGCCCGATCGGACAGCGCCTTGTCGGGCTTGCCCCCGGCAGGCACCAGCATCACCAGCACCGTGTCGGACGCCGGGTGCGCGAGATAGCGCTCGAGGACAGCCTTCGGCTCCTTCCTGAGCGACGGGGCGTCGCGCAACGCGACCACGCGGCGGTCCGACATGAGCGGCGGAGTGCCCAACACCGTCTCCAGCGTCTCGGCGTCCAGCTCCGCGCTCCGTCGAACCTCGACGTTGAAATCCCGCAGCGCGGGGTCGACAGCCGACGCGATGAGCGCGGCGAGCGCGTCATCCTTCCGAAAGTCGTCGTCGCCGAAGAGATAGTACGCCGGCTCAAACGTGCGCTTCGAGATCGCCGTGCGGAGGGCGCGTTCGTTCATCCCGCCCCTAAACTACACCAACGCCTCGCCGCACGCCGTCCGGTGGGCGCACGCGCGGCACTTCGCGGGCACATTGTGCGTGCGATGGACCACGGTCGCTCGCTTCGCGGCGCGGACCTCGTCGGCGACCGCCAGACACCGCGCCTCGAGCTCCTCGGTGAGATAGACACGGAACGTGCTGTCCTTGTAGCGCACGACCCCGTACGGCACGTTCGTATCCGGGTGCGCCGAGCGCACCAGCATGAGATACGTGGCGACCTGGAGCCGGTCTGACTCGTACAAGCTCCGTGAGGTCCGAAGGGGTTTGAGCTCGACGGGGATGAGACCCCTGCGGTGATGCAGCAGATAGTCCGGCCGCCCGCGCAGCCGGCGTGTCTCGTCGACGAGCAGCGGCTCCATCGAGGCGCTGCGGCCAAGGTCTCCGACGGCCACGAAGAGGGCCAGGGACACGAGCCCTAAGAGTGCGGCCGCGAGCGTTAGCGCGACGACCATGCGACGAAAGCGGCGGCAATGGCCAGCACGGCGGCCGCGGCCAGGGCGAGCACGGCGAATTGGCGAGCATTGACGATGCGCGCGGCGTGAGACTGGTGCGCGCGGATGCCGGCGTCGAAACGCTCCGAGTCTTCGGGCGCCTCGGAGGTGATGTCCAGCCAGAACGCGCGCCCGCAGTACTCGTAGGCGGCGATCTCGCTGGCCGTAGCCCAGTCGCTATCGTCTGAGGCTGACGACTTGGAACTCCGTCACGGCGAAGTGCATCGGCGCTTGCGCCGCGAGGAGCGCGGCGGGCCAGACCGGCATGCCCATCGACACCGACGCGACGATCGCGGGGCTGGCCATCGGCGAGATCCGCATCGGACCGACCGGCGCGCTGTCGATGGTCGCCGAGGGCACCGGGGCGGTGACGACAACCGGCGCGAGCGCGAGCTCTTGATGGCGCATGTCGGCGACCCTGCCGAAATTGGCCACGAGGATATACCCGGCGGCGAGCACCCCTGACGCGGCCCACGCGAACGAGGTCCAGCTGGGTCCTCGCGTGCCGGCGTGCGACCACGAGAGACTGCGCTCCGTCGCGCGCAGACGCGCATTGAGCCTCCGACCAAATTCGGCCGACGGCTCGATCGTTGGCAGGTTGCGGAACAGCAGCAGCGCACGGCGGATCGTCGCGTCGTGATCCGCGCAGTCGGCGCACTCGGCGCGATGCGAGCGCATCGCCGAGAGTGTGACGTCGTCTAGCGCGTTGTCAATGAACGCTGCGTGATTATCGCGGAAACGGCCGCAGTCCATGGTAGCGCTGCGTACCCCCCGGGTCCGATCCGGGTTCCCAGGGGCCCGAACAGCCCCCGGAACCTATCGCAAAGCCGGCGCGATGATCTCGGCGAACGAAGTCCGGGCACGGTTGAGCCGGGACTTGACGGTGCCCAGGTTGCACGCCGTTATCTCGGCGATCTCCTCGTACGATTTGCCCTCGAGCTCGCGTAGGATGAACACCTGGCGATGATGCTCGGGAAGACGCGCGACGGAAGCCTCGACCAGCTCGCGCAGATGCCGCTTGCGGTACAGGTCGTCGGGCCGAGAGGCCGGATCCTCGAACTGGAGGGGACGGTCTTCGTCCTCCCAGTTCCGACGGATGGTCTGGAAGAGCACGAGAGGATTCCGCGAACGGTTCCGCAACTCGTTTTTGGCGAGATTGGACGCGATCGTGTACACCCACGTGGAGAACTTCTTCGACCGGTCGAACCGGTGCAGATGCCGGTAGACGCGGATGAAGACTTCCTGCACGAGATCCTCGGCCTTCTCCCGATCCCCAATCGTGCGGTATACGAAGTTCAATAGTCGTGTCTGGTACCGCTCGACCAGCACCTGGAACGCCCGCTCATCGCCGGCTAGAAACGCGCCGACGACGGCCGAGTCCTCCATGGTGCTCCACTTGGGGGCGACGATCCGCTTGAACGCCACCTCGGCTGCCATACAACCTCCGGTCCTCTCCGTCACTCGACCCGTGCACGGGGTATGCCCGTCACCGGTTAGGAGACGCCCTAACCCAAAAGTATTCCTGACAGAGAGTTACGATTTTGGCCGCCCGGCCGACAACGTCCCAATCAAGGGAAACTGTCTACTCTGAGCGACAACTATGTCCCCAACCGGAACCCGGCTACGAACAAAAGCGCGACAATCGTCTTGCCATCCACGATCTCGCCACGCGAGATCATCGCCAGCGCTTCCGAGAGCAGCATGGTTTTCACCTCCAGGAACTCGTCCGCGTCACGATGGACCTTCCCGGCGGTGAGTCCGAATGCGGCGAACAGGTGGATCCGCTCGTCGGTGAACCCAGGCGTGGTGTAGATCGTGGTTAGACGTTCGACACGCTCAGCCCGGCATCCGGTTTCCTCCTCGAGCTCGCGAATTGCGCAGGCCTCGGGGGCTTCGCCGGGCTCGAGCCGCCCGGCGGGGACTTCGTAGACGTAACCGTTGGTGGCGTATCGGTATTGCCGGATCAGGATGATCTGGGGATCGTCACCCGTCGGCTCGCTCACGAACGGCACAACGGCGCTCGCGCCCGAGTGCCGGATGACCTCGAGCTCCCCGACCGAGCCGTCGGGGAAGCGAACCGTATCAATGTCGAGATCGATCACGCGTCCGGAGTACACGCGGCGCGAGGCAACCTGCCCTGGTTCTACGGTCAAAGGGGACGTCCGTTGTCGTCGTAGATCGCCACGGGGCCGACACCGAGTCGCTCGAGCGGGCCGGCGATCGCGTCGGGCTCGCCGACCACGACGACCTGCATGCGCGACGGATCGAGGTGCGCTCGCGCGGCTTCCAGTATCTGGCCGGCAGTAACCGCTCGCACGTTCGGGCGATATGCATCGTAGAAATCCGCCGGGTAATCGTAGATCACGAGATTGGCGAGGGCGGTCGCGATCTGCGAAGCGGTCTCGTACTTGATCGGGAATACGCCATCCAGGTAGCTCGTAGCGAGCGTACGTTCGTCGTCACTCACGGGCTCCGTTCTTATGCGGTCGATCTCGCGGAATACCTCGGCCAGCGCCTTGTCCGTGACATCGCTTTGTACCGCTGACGACACCGAGAACGGGCCCGAGGCGCGCCGCCAGTCGAAGGCCGAGTGAGCGCCATAGGTGTAGCCGTGCTTCTCGCGGAGATTGAGGTTGATCCTCGACGAGAACAGGCCTCCGAGCACCGCGTTCATGATCGTGATCGCGAAATAATCTGGATGCGATCGCGGCACGCCTACCTGACCGACTCTGAGCTCAGACTGCGGTGCCTCGCCCTTTGTGACGATATGCACGGCTCTCGTCTGGCGTGCGACTTTGTCGGGCGCAGACGCCTGCGGCGCACCGCTCGTCGATGACCATCCACCAAGTGCAGCCTCGGCCATGGTCTCGACATCGCCTGCCGTCACATCGCCGACCACGATCAATGTGACCCGGCGCGGCGCGTAGTAGGCGCTGTAGAACGTGCTGACGTCATCTCGGCGCAGACCAGCGACAGAGGCTTCGGAGCCGCCTTCCGGATGCGAGTAGCGAGCGTCCGGCGCATACACGAAGCGCTCGAGCATCTCGTCGCCGAGCCCACGCGGTTCCGCGCGCAGCTGGAGGATCTCGGCCAACCGCTCGCCTTTGAGCCGCTCGATCTCGCGATCGGGAAATGCGGGCTTGGTGAGGATCTCGCCGACGAGCTCGAGCGCTTCGTCGACGCGCTCCGAGAGCACGGTGAGGTTGAGCAGCGCCGTGTCCCAATCGGCATCGGCGTCGAGCTCAGTACCGAGTCGCTCGGCGCGCTCCGTGAGGCCCGCGGCGCCCTCGACCAGCGCGCGCGCTGTGAGCAGCGCCAACCCCTCTTTGCCAGCTGGATCCAGCGCCGCACCGGCGTCGATCACCGCGATAATGCTGGCAACCGGCAGCTTGTTGACCGGGGCAACGACGAGTCCGATGCCATTGGACAGCGTGCGCCGTTCGAATCTCGGAAATCGATACGACCTCGGGGCCGTGGCCGATGGACGAGGAGGGGCCGCCGTCATACGTCCGCCGTCGCGAGATCACGCGCCTCGACGTCAGCGCTCTCCGGAGCCCGCGGCACGTAGACCAACGTCGCGCGATGCTCGGCGCCAAGGCGTTCGCGCGCGAAGCGCGCAACGTCTGCCGCCGTTACGGCGCGGAAGCGATCGACGTGCGTGTTGATCCGCTCGGGATCACCGAGGTACGTCGCGAACATCGAGAGCTTGTCCGCGCGGTCGCCAGCGGATTGCAACGATGACACGAAATCCGTCTCGATCAATGCAACTGCTCGCTCGATCTCTGCTTCGGACGGACCCTCGGCCATAAATCGATCGATCTCCTCGACGACCGCGCGCTCGAGGTCCTCGGCGCCCGTGCCTGGGCGAGCGGTGACGTCGACGATGAGGAGATCCGTGCCCTTGGCGAGATCGAACGTGAACGCGGTCGCCTCTGACGCGAGCTGGCGATCGCGCACGAGCGAGCGATGGAGCCGGCTTCCTTTCTTGAGGCCGAGCACAGCCGCCGCGACGCTGGCCACATAGTATCCGTCGCTGCCGTACGTCGGCGACCGGAAGGTGATATACACGCGGGGCACGCGCACGTCGTCCGGCACGATCTCGCGCGGTGGACGGTCGAACCGTGCGGGCAGCGAGAGGTCCGGAAGCGGCGGCTTGCCGCGGCCACGCGGGATGGGACCGAAATAGCGTTCGATGAGTGCTTTGGCCTCGGCCGGGTCGAAGTCGCCGGCAATCGTGAGCACGGCGTTGTCCGGCGTGTAGTACGTCGCGAAGAACTGACGCACGTCATCGAGGCTCGCCGCCGTCAGGTCCTCCATTGAGCCGATCAATGAATGGTGGAACGGGTGCGTCGACGGGAATGCCAGCGCTGGAATGCGCTCCCACCACGTGCCATACGGCTGGTTATCGACCGACCAGCGGCGCTCATTCTTTACGACATCGCGCTGGGTGTCGAGCTTTTGTTGCGTCATCGCCGGGAGGAGGCGTCCCATCCGATCCGATTCCAGCCAGAGTGCCAAGGCGAATTGGTGGGAGGGGACCGTCTCGTAATAGTTCGTACGGTCGAGCCATGTCGACCCGTTGAGCGTGCCGCCTGCCCTTTGGATGAGCTCGAAATGCTCGTTCGAGCCGACGTTCTCAGAACCCTGGAAGAGCATGTGCTCGAACAGGTGGGCGAAACCCGTGCGGCCTGAGCGTTCGTTTGCGGATCCGACGTGGTACCACAGGTTCACGGCGACGATCGGCGCGGTGTGGTCCTCGGAGAGGGTGACGCGGAGGCCGTTGCCGAGGGTGAAGGTTGCAATAGGAATTCGCATAACCAAATGAAATCGACGGGCTCCCCTCCGGCCAGATGATGTAACGGCGACGATACAGGGCCGACCCCCTTGACCTATAAGCGCCCTTTGGACATTCTCTTGGTCCTCTTCGAGCTACCGCTATCCCCCTAGCCGCGGGATACGGACTGCGTGACGGATCGCCGGCGCGCCGCTCCCACAAAACCTGGTTCGGAGGTCACATGGCTGCGGATTTCTTTCTCGGTGAGTCGCTGGTAGGCGACGGCAACGAAGTAGCCCATATCGACCTGATGATCGGTTCCAAGGAAGGCCCTGTGGGACACGCGTTCGCCGAAGCGCTGACGAACAACAAGGATGGCTTCACGACATTGCTCGCCGTCGTCACGCCGAACTTGCCCGCGAAGCCGGACACGATCCTCTACAACAAGGTCACGATCAAGGGCGCGAAGCAGGCCGTGCAGATGTTCGGCCCCGCGCAGGCCGCCGTGGCCCGCGCCGTCGTCGACTCCGTCTCGAGCGGCGTCATCCCACGGAACAAGGTGGACGACTACTGCATAACTGTCGGTGTGTTCATCCACTGGGATGCCGCCGATGACAAGAAGATCTTCGATTACAACTACCGCGCGACGAAGGAATCGATCGAACGCGCGCTCAAGCATCAACCGTCGGTCGACGCCGTCATCAGCGGCGCGCGGACCGCGAAGCACCCGTTCGCGGGCGGAGCAGACTCGGCAGGGAAGTAACTGGCTCGCCGCAGCGATAGGTGCTAGGAGCTCGGCTCTGCCCGGGCTCCTAGCCGGCATCCCGTTTCGAGCGAGTCATCCCCATGCGAAAACTGCTTCTGCAGCTCGACAGCAATCGGCTGCCGAGCGTCTTCGACCGTGTCGTAGCCTACGACGGCGGCGCGGACGAGATCATGAGCTACGGCAGCATCACGCCACCCGATGCGCGTGATCTGATTTATGGCCTGATCTTCACACGAGGCCCCAAAGACCTCGTGAACTCGGCCGTATTCGTTGGCGGCGCCGATATCAACGTCGGCGAGGCCATTCTCGTTGCCGCGCAAGAAACCTTGTTCGGCCCGTTCCGCGTGTCGCTGATGCTCGACTCGAACGGTTCGAACACGACCGCCGTCGCGGCCGTCCGCAAGATCGTCAACACCGTCGGCGACGTTCGCGGCAAACGCGCCGTCGTCACCGCCGGCACCGGCCCCGTCGGCACTCGCTCGGCCGGCCTCCTCGCCAAAGCCGGCGCCGACGTGCTCATCACATCGCGGCGCGGACCCGATGGCGAGCGGGCGACGCGCAACATCATCGCGCGCTTCGGTGGCAAAGTCTCGTGCACGCAGATGTCCGAGCCGAGTCAGGCCGCGGCCATACTCGAGGGCGCGCAGATCCTGCTCAACTGCGGGCCGGCCGGCGTGCAGATGGTCCCGCGCGCGGCGTGGGCAAACCGCGGACTCCAGGTCGCTGTCGATTTGAACGCCGTGCCGCCCCTGGGCATCGAAGGCGTCGAAACGAACGACGATGGCAAAGTTCGCGACGGCGCGACCGTATTCGGCGCGATCGGCGTCGGCGGCCTCAAGACCAAGATCCACAAGCGCTGTATCGCGCGGTTGTTCGAGACGAGTGATGCCGTTCTCGACGCCGAGGCGATCTATGACCTCGCACAGTCGATTGGATAGCGACGCGCCCCGGGTCATTGGGATCGACCCGGGGACGGTCAGCATCGACGTGTGCGGCCTGGCCGGCGACACCGTCTTCCTCGACCGCGCGGTCGAGACCGCCACCGCGCTCGCCGACCCGGCCGCGTTTCTGACTATGCTCTACGAGGTGGCGCCCGTCGATCTCATCGTCGGGCCATCCGGCTACGGTCTCCCGCTCGTGCCGGGACTCGAGCTGACAGAGGACGACGTGCGCTTGGCCGTCCTCACGGAGTCCGGTGACACTGGCGGACTCGGCGGCCTCTCGTCTCTCATCCGCGCGCTCGCCTCATCGCGACTCCCGGTCGTTTTCACACCGGGCGTCGTGCATCTGCCTTCGGTCCCAGCCTATCGAAAGCACAATCGCGTCGATATGGGAACCGCCGACAAAGTGTGTGCGGTCGCCCTCGCCATTGACGAACAACGGCGCCGCCGGCGCTGCGCGCCCGGCGACGTGTCATTGATTCTGTTGGAGCTCGGTGGAGCATTTACCGCGGCCGTCGCTGTCGACCGAGGGCGTATTGTCGACGGGGTTGGGGGATCGTCCGGACCGATTGGACGACGGGCCGCGGGCGCCTGGGACGGCGAGGTCGCGTATCTCGCGGAGCGCGTCACCAAGGCCATGTTGTTTCAGGGCGGAACCGACAATGACGTGGCGTACGTCGAGAGCGGGCTCAAAGCGATAGCCGCACTCATGGTGTCGGTGCCGGGGCCGGCTGAGATCGCGCTGTCAGGCCGGTTCGCGCATGAGTACCTAGAGGCGTTCACGGCACGGGTCGGCCGGCCCGTGCGCGTGCTCGAAGGCTTCGCGTCCGTCGCGAAGCATGCGGCGCAAGGCGCGGCGCTCATCGCCAACGGGCTCGCCGGCGGCAGCGCTCGCTCCATCGTCGACACGCTCGGCCTGCGCGACGCGCGCGGCTCGGTGCTCGACTATCTCACCGTTATTCCACCCGACGCCGCGCGGCGACGTCTCGGGCTCGTCGCATGACGACCCTGCTTCTTGCTGGCGTCAGCGTGCGAGCCTTCGCGGAGTCGGCCGCGGCAGCCGGGTATACCGTGGCGGCCGTCGACGCATTCGGGGATCTCGACCTTCGCGCCGTCTCGGCTTTTCATGCGCTCGGCGGCCCCTACTCGGCCAATGCCGCGGCGCTTCGCGCTCGCGGTATCCGCGCGACTGCGTGCGCGTACACGTCCAACTTCGAGAATCACCCAGGCGCCATCACCGAGCTGGCACGGGGACGCACACTCTGGGGCAATTCGCCGGAGGTGGTGGAGCGCGTTCGTGATCCCTTTGTGCTTGCACGCGCGCTGTCGGGTGCACCGGCGGTGCGTGCATCGGCGCCAAGGAGCGGGCGTTGGTTGCTAAAGCCACGCCGCTCCGGCGGGGGGCACGCCATCACCGAGTGGCGACCGGGGACGCGCATCCCTCGGAGCAGCGTGCTGCAGGAGCGAGTGCCGGGTATGCCGGGTTCCATAGTATTCGCGGCCGATGGTCGTTCGGTATGCCCGCTGGCATTCACGCGCCAACTCGTCGCGCGTGATTTCCGATACGTCGGCAATATCCTCGTGCCGCCGATCGACGAGGCTGTCACGATCGCCGAGACCGTCACGCGCGAGTTCGGACTCGTTGGCGTCAACGGCGTCGATTTCGTGATGAGCCGCGGCCGACCGGTCCCGATCGAGGTCAATCCGCGCTTCACCGCGGCGATGGAGCTGGCCGAGCGTTTGTACGGAATCTCGATCGCGCGCGTGCACGCCGAGGCATGCGCCGGAAAGCTGCCGAGCTTCGCGCCGGAACCGCGTCGGACTACGGTCGGCAAAACGATCGTGTATGCGCGCACCGATACGGTCATCGGCGATACGACATCCTGGCTCGCGGATAGCTCGGTGCGCGATATCCCGCTGCCAGGGTCGCGCATAGCAGCCGGCCGCCCGATCTGCACGGTGTTCGCCGAGGCGCGAACCGTGGCCGCATGCGAGGCCGCGCTGAGGGAACGGGCCGCATGACGACCACGTGCCTCGGCTGCGGGTTGGCCTGCGATGACATCGCCGTCACGGTCCGCGACGGCCGTATCCTCGAGGCCGTGAACGCCTGTGACCTCGGCGTTCGCTGGTTCGGCGACGGCACGGTCCCGACGCTGGCGCGCATCGGCGGTGCCGGGGTCACCGTCCCTACCGCGTTGGCCGAGGCAGCGCGAGTGCTGACAACGGCTAAGCGACCGCTGGTGTACCTGGCGGCCGAGCTCTCGATATCCGCGCAGCGCGAGGCATGCGCGCTGGCTGACGTACTCGGCGCAATGCTCGATACCGTGACGCCATCAGAGCTCATCCTCCCCATCCAAGAGCGCGGCCGTTGCAGCGCGACGTTCGGCGAGCTCCGGTACCGGGCCGATATCGTCGTGTTCTGGGGCGTCGATCCCGATCACGCGTACCCGCGATTGCGCTCGCGCTATCTCCCCGATCGTGCCGGCGTGCAGTTCATCTCCGTCGACTTGAGCGTCGAGGCCGCCGCGCTGACACGCGCCGCGATTCTCGGGCACGGTATGACTCCTTTGGCCGAGCGACTGGTGAAGGGGAAGTACGTCGCCATCGTCGTCGATGGCGAGCAACGGCCGGAGTACATCGAGGCACTCCTGGCGCTGACCGAGGCGCTCAACGGGCCGACGCGCGCGGCATTGATGATACTGCGCGGCGGTGGCAATCGCGTGGGCGCCGACTCGGTGCTCACGTGGCAAACCGGGTATCCCAAGGCGATAGATTTCGCGAGGGGGGCGCCGCGGTACTGCCCGTACGACCCACCCGAGTTCGACGCGGCGCTGATCGTGGGATCGAGCGCCAGCGTGCCCGAGTCGCTGCGACTGACCAACATACCGACGGTCATTATCGGCCCCCGCGCGAGTGAGAATCTCCTCGCGGCGGCGGTCGCCATCGATACCGGCATCGCGGGCATTCACGACGGCGGGACGGCGGTGCGGACCGACGAGCTTCCGCTGCCATTGCGACCTGCGCTGGTCGGTGTGGTTCCTGAAACGGCGGCCACGGTGCGCGAGTTGACCGCGTTGGTGACCCAGCCGTGACGAGCCTACGGATCGCCGGGGGCACCGTCTACGACCCCGCGAACGGCGTCGACGGCGACGTGCGCGATATCTGCGTGCGCGACGGACAGATCGTGGCGGATGTGCCGGCGGATGCGCCCAAGATCGACGCACGCGGGATGGTGGTCATGCCCGGTGGCATCGACATCCACGCGCACGTCGCCGCGGCGAGCGTCAACCTCGCGCGCATGTTGCTGCCCGAGGAGCACGCGCTGGATCCTGTACCGGCGCCGCGACTCGACGATGGCGTGATCCCGCGTTCTGGTTCCGGCGGTACGGTGCCGAGCACGTTCACGACCGGATACCGCTATGCGGGGCTCGGCTACACGACGGTGTTCGACGCCGCGGTCGCGCCGATCAGCGCCCGGTCGACGCATGCGCAGTTCGACGACACGCCGATCGTCGACGGCGGATTTTTCGCGTTGCTCGGCAACGACGAATATCTGCTGCGGCAGATTGCCGCGGGCGAACGCGACCGGGCGCGCGAGTATGTCGGCTGGCTCCTGGGTGCGACGAAAGCGTATTCGATCAAGATAGTCAATCCCGGCGGCGTCGAGTTGTGGAAGCAAAATGTGCGCGAGATCAAGTCGCTCGACGATCCCATCGGCGCGGCGAACGTGACTCCCCGCGCCATTCTCGAGACGTTGACCGACGCGGGAAATGCGCTCGGGCTCCCACATCCCGTGCACATCCACTGCAACAATCTCGGGTTGCCCGGCAATATCGAGATCACGCTGGAGAGCATGCGGGCCGTAGGCGGCCGGCGGGCGCATTTCACGCACCTGCAGTTTCAGAGCTATGCGAAACCCTGGGCGTCGGCGGCGAAGCGGATCGCCGAGTACTTCGCGGCGCATCCCGAGGTCAGTGGGGACGTTGGGCAGGTCATGTTCGGACCCGCGTGCACACTGACCGCGGACGGTGCCGTCGAGTACTTGCTGCATATGTCGACTGGGCGGAAGTGGGTGAACGTCGACATCGAGCTCGAGACTGGGTGCGGCATCGTTCCGTACACGTATCGGGACACCGCCGCGGTTGCTGCGCTGCAATGGGTTGTCGGGCTCGAGCTCTTTCTCTTATCACCCGACCCCTGGCGCCTGGTTCTCTCTACCGACCATCCGAACGGCGGCTCGTTCATGAGTTATCCGGAGCTCATCCGGTTGCTCATGGATCGGACCTATCGCGATGATCGGCTCAAGAAGATCAATCAGAAGCATCTCGCTGGCAGTGCTCTCGCTGATGGTCTCGCGCGCGAGTATACGCTGAGCGAAATCGCGATTATCACGCGGGCCGGACCCGCGCGGCTGCTCGGACTACGCAACAAGGGGCACCTTGGCCCGGGCGCTGATGCCGACATCACGGTGTATGCCCGATCGGCCAACGCGGCGGAGATGTTTGCGACACCGCGATACGTCGTAAAGGCCGGCGCGCTGGTTGTCGAAGAGGGGCAATTACGACGTGCCCCTTCGGGGCAACGCCTGCATATCACGCCCGGGTATGATCGCGCGGTTGAGAGCGATATCAGGAAGTACTTCCAAGAGAACGTGTCCATCGAATTCGACAACTACGCGGTGACGCTATGATCGCGGACACGCATGACCGCGGGAACGCCATGACCGCTAAGGCGCTATGACCGCGGACACGCTCACGATCAACGGCGTCGAGATCGAAGACACGTTCGCCGAGGCGTTCACGATGCGCGGCGCGCGGGTGATCATCACGGCCGCGACGCCGCGATGGGCGCGCGTAGCGGCGACCGTGATGACGGGCTTCGCGACGTCGGTCATTGGGTGCAAAGTCGAAGCGGGCATCGAGCACGAGGTTTCGCCGGATGACACCCCGGACGGCCGCCCCGGCATCAGCGTTCTGGTGTTCACGCCCGACTCGGCGGGCCTCCAGCAGCGGCTGATCGAACGCCTGGGCCAGACCGTGCTCACGTGCCCGACGACGGCGGTCTTCGATGGGATCCCGACCTCCACTGATCGGATGCCAGTGGGCAAGGCACTCCGCATCTTCGGCGACGGATTCCAGGCGAGCAAGTTGATCGGCGGGATCCGCTACTGGCGCGTGCCAGTCATGGAAGGCGAAGCGCTGATACAGGAGACGTTCGGCAAGGTCTCTGCGGTGGGAGGCGGCAACTTTCTCATGCTGGCCGAGACGGCCGAGAACGCGCTGCAGGCGGCCGAGGCGGCGGTGGCCGCGATGACGGGGCTGCCGGGCGTCATCCTGCCGTTCCCCGGCGGCATCGTACGCAGCGGCAGCAAAGTCGGGTCGAGGCGCTACAAGAGCTTGCTCGCGTCGACGAACGATGCGTTCGCGCCGACCCTGCGGGAGATCACGACGACCGATCTGCCCGAAGGAGTGAACGGCGTCATGGAGATCGTCCTCGACGGACTGGACTTCGACAGCATCAGCCGCGCGATGCGGGCGGGCATACCGGCGGCGTGCATCAGCGGCGTCAAGAAAATCACCGCCGGGAATTATGGCGGGAAGCTCGGGCCCCATCATTTCTACCTGCGGAAGATCGTCGCATGACCCTCGTGCTGACGCTGCGCCCCGGGATCACCGAGCGTATTGACGCCTCGGCCATGGCGACGAATTCGACGTGTTGGGTGGGTCGTCGGCGCGTGAGCGTGGGCGAGCTCTTTGACGTGAAAGGCGAGCCGGGTCCCGATGTGAGAATCACCGGGGACTTGCGGCGGGTCGATGGACTGGGGACTGGCATGAGTGCCGGCATGCTGACGATCGAAGGTGAGGCAGGCCGAGGTGTCGGGCATGCGATGAGCGGCGGCACGATCGATGTGACCGGCAGCGTCGGCGATGGCGCCGGTGTGGCAATGTCCGGTGGCTTGCTGCGGATCCGTGGATCGGCAGGCGATCGACTCGGCGCGCCGTTGCCCGGCGCCTCGCGGGGGATGACTGGGGGAGAGATCATCGTGCGCGGCAACGTCGGGAGCGGGGCCGCGACGCGCGTGCGTCGGGGACTCGTGATCGTCGGCGGAAATGCCGGCGCGAACGCCGCCCATGCGATGATCGCCGGCACGATGCTGGTCGCGGGCCGGCTCGGCACGGGCGCCGGCCTCTGGTCCAAGCGCGGATCCGTGATCGCGCTCGGCGGCGTGGAGGTCCCCGCGACGTATCGGTACGCCTGCACCTACCGGCCGCCCTATGTGCCGGTACTCCTGCGCTATCTGCAACGCATGCGCGGATTCACGATCGATGGCCGGTTCGCCTCCGGGCGCTACAAGCGCTGGACGGGCGATGTAGCCGACGTTGGCAAAGGAGAGATTCTCGAGTGGACGACCTGAGACTGAACGCCAACGCATTGGCGATCGCCGATGACGTCGAGACGCGGTCCGACGAGCTGCGGATCGCGTCGACCACGCTCCCCGGTGGAGCGCGCATCATCGACCTCGGCATCGACGTGCGTGGCGGGTTCGCCGCCGGTCTCGCGATGGCCGAGATCTGCATGGGCGGGCTTGGGCATATCAGTTATGAGACCGTGCGCGTTGGACCCGACGACTACATGGGCGTCGAGGTCTGGACTGACCATCCCGCGATATCGTGCATGGCGTCGCAGTACGCCGGCTGGGCGATTCAGGTCGACAAGTTCTTCGCGATGGGCTCCGGCCCACTGCGCGCTCACGCCCGCGTCGAAAAAGACTTGTTCGCCAAGTTGAAGTACGAAGAGACGGCGTCCGACGGCGTGCTGGTGCTCGAGACGAGGGCACACCCGACCGATGCGGTCGCTGCGTGGGTCGCCGAGCGGGCCCACGTGAAGCCGGCGCAGCTCACGTTCGTGGTCGCCCCGACGGCGAGCATCGCGGGCGCCGTGCAGGTCGTCGCTCGCGTCATGGAGACCGGCCTCCACAAGCTCGACGCGCTCGGCTTCGACGTGACGCGCGTGATCTCCGCCTCAGGTTCCGCCCCCGTTCCACCGCTGGCCACGTCGGATATCAAGGCGATCGGACGCACGAACGACTGCATTCTGTATGGCGGCCAGGCGCGATTCCTGATCGACGCGGCGGACGCGGAGCTGGAGCCGTTGGCCGCGAAGCTGCCGGCCTCGGCGTCGCCCGACTATGGCAAGCCATTCGTCGATACGTTCAACGCCTATAAGGGCGATTTCTACAAGATCGATCCGCTCTTGTTCAGTCCCGCCGAGGTCTGGTTGACGAGCGCGAAGACGGGGCGGACTTTCCACGGCGGGCTCCTCAATCCCGACGTGCTGCGTACTTCTCTCCTGGAGATCACATCGCTATGAGTGCGGCCCATCTCGTTGTGCTGTACAATGCGCCGAAGGATCCCGCGGCGTTCGAGAAATACTATGCGGCAACCCATCTGCCACTGCTCGCGAAGCACGCCAAGGAAATCGGGTTTACCAATGGCGTGCTCGTCAAGTTCGCGCCGAACAGCGCCTTTTATCGCAAAGCCGAATTGACATTCGCGTCGACCGACGCGCTCAAAAAGGGGATGTCGACGCCGGGGTTCAAGGCCGTCGCGGATGACATCCCGATATTCGCGAGCGGCGGATTCACGGCGCTGACCGGCGAGGAGACTCCCTAGTTACCACGGTCACGATTCTCGCCTCGCGGCAGGGCTGGCACACCGACCAGCTCTGCCACGCCATTCGTGCCCGGGGCGCTGTCCCGCGTATCGCTCCGTGGGAAGGCATCGTCAGCCGCCTTGGGCCCTGCGCTGTCTCGCCATCCGTGCATCGCGGCGACATCGTCCTCGCGCGGATCATCCCCAACGGCTCATTGGAGCAGATCATCTACCGCGTCGACGCCTTGCATTGGCTGGAGGACATCGGCGCGCGTGTTATCAACTCGCCCCGAGCGATCGAGCGGACCGTCGACAAGTTCTATACGTCGGCTCTGCTCCAACAGGCCGGCCTGACCACGCCTGAGACGATCGTCTGCGAACGCATCGACGATGCGATGGCGGCATTTCGCCATCTTCGCGATTGCATCGTCAAGCCGCTCTTTGGCTCCATGGGACTCGGCCTCGTTCGGGTCACCGACGAGGACACGGCGTGGCGCGTGTTGCGGGCAATCGAGCAGATCCGCGGCATTTTTTATTTGCAGCGCTACATCGACCACGACGGGCGCGACATTCGCGCGTTCGTCATCGGCGATCGCGTGTTCGGGGCCATCGAGCGCTCATCTCCCACGTGGCGAACCAACGTATCACGCGGCGGAGCGGCGCGGGCGTTGACGCTGACGACAGCGCAGACCGACATGGCGCTGACAGCCGCGCGCGCGGTCGGCGCCGAGTATGCTGGGGTAGACCTGCTGCCCGGGAACGACGGAAAGACCTACGCGCTCGAGGTCAACGGGATTCCCGGGTGGCGCGGGCTGCACGATGCTACCGGCCTCGAGGTCGCCCAAGGCATCGTCGACCACGCGCTTGGCGTGTGACGAACGATTTTATCGCCAGCGCCGCCCAGCTCGCCTGCTTGATCGAAGCGAGCGCGCCGAAGCCGGGCAACGTGTCTCCCGGTCGGGACTTTCCCGACGCGAGCTACGAGGATTTTTTGGCGAGCGCCGCCGCCATCGGGCCTGCGCTCGCCTCCGAACTACCCCTCGGCGCCACGATCAATGCGGCGATTCGCGCGACGGGCCAGTGGACGCGGTCGAATACGAACCTCGGTATGGTTCTCTTGCTCGCCCCATTGGCTCGCGCTGCCCGGTCCTCGGCCTCTTCCTCGCTGCCACTAAGAGACGCCTTGCACAACGTCCTGGCGAGCACGACCGTCGAGGACGCTCGCGAGGTTTATGCCGCAATCCGATTGGCGCGACCGGGTGGTCTCGGTACGGTGGCCGAGGAGGACGTTGCCGGCGAGCCGGGTGTCGCGCTCACGGATGCTATGCGGATGGCGGCCGATACGGATTCGATCGCGGCCGAATATGCGACTGATTTTCGCATCACGTTCGACATAGGCCTTCCGACACTGCTCGCAGCCAAATCACATGGGTGGGAAGAAGCCACCGTGAGGACCTATCTGGCACTCCTCGCCGAGATCCCGGATACGCATATTGCCCGTAAATTCGGGTCCTCGGTCGCTGCCGATGTCAGCCGCCGCGCGAGGGGCGCTGTGCGCGCTGGCCCGGAGGGCCGAGCGCACTTCGATGAAGAGCTACGATCGGCTGGCGTAAACCCTGGGACAACCGCAGACCTGACAGCCGCGGCGCTCTACGTCGCGCTTCTGAGAGGCCGATGACAACGTTCCGAGTGCAGGTTACCAAAGATTATTTGGTCTTCGCGGCGGCACACTTTATCACCTTCGCCGGCCACCGCTGCGAATCACTTCACGGCCACAATTATCGCGTGAGCGTGGCACTGGAAGGCACGCTCGACCCGGAAAGCTGGTACGTCTTCAACTTCGTCGACCTCAAGCACGTGATGAAGCGCCTGTGCGATGAGATCGACCACCGGGTGCTCCTCCCGCTGGAAAATCCAAAACTCCGGATCGGGGAGCAGGCAGAGTCGATAACGGTCGCGTACCAGGAGCGACCTCGCTACGTCTTCCCGCGAGAGGATTGTGTGCTCCTCCCCATTCCCAACACCACCGCGGAGATGCTGGCGCAGTATCTCGCCGGTCGGCTGAAGGTCGAGCTGGGGGCGAGCGCCGACCGGCTCGCGTCAATCGAGATCGAAGTCGAGGAGAGCTTCGGTCAGTCCGCCGTATACCGGGAGACTTTGTCGCGTTCGCCCGACTTGCGGACTGGCATGGGCTCAGGCTGATCGATCTCGTGCTCGACGTGTGACACCCGCCCACGGGTGATCACTTTGGGCTCCTCGTCGGGCTTCGCAGGTCGCGGCGCCGAGGGACGAGGTTTCTTCGGGTCGTGCGCATGATTCGTGGGCATAGACGTTCCCTCTCAGGAAAAGTGCAGCCCCTAATACTAGCGCAATCTTTATACCGATAGCAGGTCCCGATACAGTGCGGGATCAACGTTGCCCCCACTGACGACACAGCAGACCCGCAGGTCACGGAAGCGATCGGGTGATGCAAGCAACGCGCCGGTCGTGAGCGCACCCGTGGGCTCGACCTTCAAGTTCGCGAGTGAAAAGAGCAATCGCACCGCCTCGCGAATCTGCTCCTCCGACACTTCCACGATGGTCTCGACGCCATCTTTGATAATCGCCCAGTTGTGCTTTCCGAGGCTCATCGTTCTCGCGCCATCGGCGATCGTCTGGATCTCGTGATCGCTGGCGACGATCCGTCCCTCGCGCAGGGATTGCGCGGCATCGTTGGCGAGGAGTGGCTCCGCCCCAATGACCGGCGTCGTATCCCCCGAGGAGCGCAATCCCTGAATGACGCCCGACAGCAGGCCGCCGCCGCCGACCGGCGCGACGATGACATCGAACCGCGCGGCGAGCGACGCGAGCTCGCGACCGAGCGACGAGTTGCCCGCAATCACGAGTGGGTCATCGTACGCGCTGGCCACATACGCGTCCGGGTCCGCCGCGGCCAATTCTCGTACCCGCTGCGCGCGGGGGACCTTCGTGGTGTCGACGAGATCCACCGTCGCGCCGAAAGCGCGTACAGCCTCAACCTTAACCTTGACCGAGTTCGCGGGCATCACCACCGTGCATCGCTTTCCCGCGAGCTTGCACGCGTACGCCATGGCCTGGCCGAAGTTCCCGGACGACGCCGTGATGATCGACGGGTTCGGCACGTTCGTGACGACGTTATTCGCCGCCCTGAACTTGAAGCTGCCGGTAAATTGGAACGTCTCGGCCGCCAACGTGACATTGCTACAGAGGCGGTCTGACAAGCGTGGCGACTCGATCAGCGTCGTAGGGCGCGGTGTCGTTCTCATTTCATCAAAGATATCGCATGCCACTCGCACAGCCACCTGCCATCGTCGTGATCGCACAACCGGTGCGCGATTCGATCAACGCCATCTGGCTACGCAACAACCTCCACTGGAACGAGCTCACTGACCAGAACACGCTGACGCAGATGCTCGGCACCGGCAAACCGACGCAGCACGAATACTTGGGATGCCTCATCGGCCACATGGTCGGCGATACCGTCTACGTCACCGATTGGAGACCCGCCCAGCACATGCACCAATGGCAGTTCGCGGTCACCGGCGACTGCAAGCACATCGCGCATCTCGTCGGCACGTGGCACACGCATCCATATCGGGCCGATTCGGCCAACCGTCCGCTCAAAGAGCCAGTGCTCTCGAGTACCGACTTATCGACGTTCGGCAAAGGGGCCGATCACGTCGTCCTCGCGGCGTGGGATGCCGATTCGATCGACGCGGCGGTACGCGGCGCGGATGGCTCGGTGCGCCATCCCGCCACGATTGTCGTTACGTCGCGTTGAAGACGCCTTCGTCGTACGCTTTCGAGAACGCCTCGTAATCGGCTTTCACGACCTCGCGATACCGCCGCGCATACGCCAGCGTCTCACGTACCCACCATCGCTCGGCGCCAAACGTGACGAGATCATCAGCGATCGCCGAGCCCTGGCGGCCGCTCCCGCGCAGGTGGCTCCACGCGACGACGTGGCCCATGGCGACCATGATCATGCCGAGATCAGCTCCTGAGGTCGACTCGTCGATCGCGAGCCGGTCGATCAACGGCTGCAATTCTTTGAGCACGTACGACGATCTCCCCATGTTCACCGCGTGCAGCAGCGCGGGCGCGATCGCCTCGGCGCGTCGCTGGATGGCGGCCACCCGCGCCGCCTCGCTCGGCCAACCCGGCTGCGGAGCCGCCGCATACGGAGCGAGCGCGGAGCGGCGCGCTTCTTTGAGGTCGAGCACGAAGTTGCCGTCCGGACCGCCGCGACCTTCCACGAGGATCGCGAAACGGCGAACGCCGAGGCTGCCGGTTCCGGCCACCCGGCGCACGACATCGAGGACACGGAGAAATCCGCCGGAAAACTCCTCGGGGCAATGCTCGCTCGCCGCGAATGTCTTCATCGTCGCGACCACGGCGGCGCGGTCGGCGCGCGAGACGACGAGGCGATGCTGGGCATCGAGCGTGAACTTGCGGTCCTTGTGACGGCCCGTCGTCATGCTGTCGAGCAACTGCCTCCGCGTCCGCCGTTTCACGCGGCGCAGCAGCTCGCGCACGATCCCCTCGGCGGTCGAGCGCTCCACCCAGCGAGCCTTGCCGTCGTGCAGCGCGGTGCCGTACGTGTCGAGAAACGTCGCGCCCAAAATGCGGGTATCGCTATCGCCGATCTTGAGGGCATCGGCGGCGAGATAGAGACTCGTCGTGAACCGGCCGAGGTCCCAGGTCGCTGGCGCCAGGTACGCTTCGTCGAAATCGTTGAGATCGAAGTACCCGAGCCGGTTGTCGCCCTTGTAGCTGCCGAAATTCTCCAGGTGGAGGTCACCCGAGAGCCAGGCCGGCGGCGCGGCGTCGAGCGGGCCGCCCTTGATCCAGTCCTCGTAGAACAGGTGGGCCGTGCCGCGAAAGAACGCGAACGCGTTCAGACGCATGCGCTGGTACTTGAGCGCGAGCCGCTCGGGTTCGCGGTCTGCGTTGAACGCCTGGATGCGCTCGACTACTCCACCCATATCCGCGCCCCCGTATGGCTGAAAGGTCCTTCGTAGACTGCCCCATTGGCCTCGGGCAACGCCGCCCGTACCCGGGCCGCCAGCGCTGCGCCGGCGGCCGCATCGCCTACGATACCATATACGGCCGGTCCCCACGAGCTTTGGCCGACGCCGGCCGCGCCCCACTCCCGCATCTGCGCGATCAGCGAGGCGCCGATCCCCGGCGCGAACGCGCCACCCTGCGCGGGCGCGAACCAGCGACCCGTTACATACTGCACCTCGGTCAGCGCCGCGCCAAATGTCGCCAGGTCGCCCTCGACGAGCGCCGGCAACAGCGACATGAGCACGAGGTGCGCCACATGCTCGACATCCCGGAGCGGCGGCTCGGGCAGCGACGCAAACGCCGCAACCTCCGCATCGCCACTGACGCCTAACGCGGCCCGCGGAACCGCTATGACGCATCGCCAGTGCGGCGGGATCGCCAGGCGCGCCAAGAGCGGTGCGGGCTGGTCTGGGGCATCGCCCGCCCCCGACCGCCGGCCACCTTCGAGCACGAACCCACCGTGCGCAAACGTCCACGTGCCTATAGCCGACCGCCGCGCGCGGCCGACCGCGGTCGCCAGCGTCGCTATGTCGGCGTCGAGCTCGTACAACTCCGCCATCGACCGCGCGACGGCGAGCGCGAGCTGCGTGCCCGATCCCAATCCATTGTGCCTCGGAATCGCGCGTTGAATACGAAAATGCGCCCCTCGGCCCTCTATGCCGTAGTGATCCACGAACCGCGTCGCGAATCGAATCGCGCGCTCGGCCTCCGGGCCCTCGGCCGTTATCTGCGTTCGCATCTCGGCCGAGAGCAGGAGCGACGGCGTCGGAACGGCCGCGCCAATGCCGCCAAACCGCCGGCCCAGCGTGCCCGCGAGGTCGAGCATGCCGAAATGCAATCGCGCCGGGGCCTCGACAAAGACCGTCACGCCGTCCGCTCTCGGACGTAGGCACTCACCAACGCCCAGCCTTCTTGCTCGCGTGGGCCGGCGGTCTTGTCGACCAACACGGCCAGTGCATCGACCTGTCGGCGCACCTCGTCGTGCGGGATCAGATGCAGTCGCGTCGCCACTATCGTCGCTTCGAGGACCGCGTGGCGCGCGCGATTGAAGCCGAGAAATTCGCCTTGCGCCGAGCGAAACACCACGCGGGTCTCGATGCGAGAACGCGGCGGCGTGGCGTCGATCGACGTGACCTCGACCTCGCGCCAGGAGGTCGCGGCCGAGAGCACGACGCCTTTCACCACTGTCGCCGGTATCGTTGGCGCGGTGGCGCTGTAGAGTGCCGCCTGAACAAAAATGCGCACGTCGTCGGTGAGGTTGACGACGGCGACGTGGGTGTCGCGCAGATTGCGAAACGTTGTCGTGTCGAGAAATGGCTTGACGACCAGTACATCGTCACTCCACTCGACGCCCATGGGCGCGACGTTCACCGCCCCCTTGGCATCGAGCGTTGTGACGATCGTCTCGATGATCACGACTCGCGCTCGACTTGCACCAGCGCAGCGTACCCACCCATGAGCGCCGTCGTAATAGGCCCGGGGACTTTGAGCGATCGCCCGTCGACCGTATCAACGGGCGCGATCTCGCGCACGGAGCTGGTCAAGAACACCTCGTCCGCTTGCGCCAACTCCGCGGGCGTCACGGGATCATCGCTCAGCGGGATGTGCATCCCTTCGAGGAGCTCCTTCACGACTGACCGCGTGATGCCGGGAAAGGCGCCGCAAGATTCTGGCGGGGTACGCACGGCCCCATTTTTCACGAGAAACACGTTGCTGGCCGTCGCCTCCGACACATGACCACCTGTGTCGAGAAAAATCGCGTCCTCGGCCCCTTTCGCCGAGACTTCGAGTAAGGCCAGCACACTGTCCGTGTATGACAGCGATTTGATGCCGGCGCTCATCGCGTGCTCATTGCGCCGCCCACTCGCCGTGCGGACGCTGATCGCCATCTTGAACGGCACCAGCTCTTGGGCAAACAAGACGACGGTCGGGGTCTCACCGCGCGTCGGCATGAGCCCGTGGCGCCCGGACCCGCGACTCACCGTGAGTCGCACGACGGCGTCGACTCGCGCCGCGCGCAATTCGTGGAGCGCCTGCTGGAGCGTAGGGACCAAATTGGCCGGGCGCGGGAGGCCCAGCCGCCCGGCGCCCCGAGAGAGGCGGGCCATATGGTCGTCATAGCGGAAGATGGCGCCGTTGTACGCTCGCATGGTCTCGAAGATACCGTCAGCGAGCGTGAACCCGCGATCTGTGACATGGATATGTGCGCCCGCCGGGTCGACGCGCTTTCCATCGACCCAACAAGCAGGAAGTACGCTCACCGCACGAGCTCCACCGGTGGAGGGACGAATGCGGCGGGCTCGCGGCGACTGAACGCGCCATCTGCTCGATCAGGGACGTCGGGTCCTGCGCTGCGGTTCAAGAACGTCGCCAGCATGCGATATCCGTATTCGGTGAGCGCCGACTCCGGATGAAACTGCACACCGACTGTCGGACGTTCCCGGTGTAAAACAGCCATGATCTCCCCGGAGTCCGTTCTGGCAATGATCCTGAGTTCCTTGGGTAGAGTCTCAGGCGCGATCACCAACGAGTGATACCGGGTCGCGCGAATGGGCGATGGAAGTCCCGCGAATACGCTGGTCCCATCGTGGATCACCGACGAGACCTTGCCATGCATTGGCCGGGCGGCGCGGACGATGCGACCGCCAAATGCCTCACCAATGCATTGATGGCCAAGGCAGACGCCGAGGATGGGTATTGTTGAAGAGAAGCGGAGGACGACGTCAGTCGAGATGCCAGCCTCGCGAGGTGTGCAGGGGCCCGGCGAGAGGATGATGTGCGAGGGGCCGAGAGCCGCAATGTCATCGAGCGTGATCGCGTCGTGCCGACGCACGACCGCCTCACGCCCCAGCTCGCGCACATAGCGAGCCAGGTTGTAGACAAACGAGTCGTAGTTGTCGATGAGTAGAATCACGGGCGTAGCGCGGCGATCAGCGCGCGGGCCTTGGTCAACGTCTCCTCGTACTCCGCGCTGGGATCGGAGTCGGCGACGATGCCCCCGCCGACAGAAAAATACACCCGGCGCTCCAGCGCCAGGTAGGTCCGGATGACGATACTGGTGTCGAGGGCGCCGGTCGCGCTGAGATAGCCGATCGACCCGCAGTAGACGCCACGGCGCGAGGGCTCCAACTCGGCGATGATCTCCATCGCGCGCACCTTGGGCGCGCCGGTGATCGACCCGCCCGGAAAGCTCGCCTGGAGGAGATCGATGGCATCGGCCTTCGGCGGCAGGACGCCCACGACCGTCGACACGAGATGGTGCACGGTCGGGTAGTTCTCGAGCAAGAAGAGCTCGGGCACTCGCACGGTCCCCGGGACGCACACGCGCGACAGATCGTTCCGCAAGAGATCCACGATCATGAGGTTCTCGGCGCGATCTTTCTCGCTCTCGATCAACGCTTGCCCGAGCGCGGCATCGTGCTCGGGGCCAATGCCGCGCGGACTCGTCCCCTTGATCGGTCGCGTCTCGACGGTGCGATCGGTCGAGACCCGTAAGAATCGCTCGGGCGACGCGCTCATGATCGTGGCTTCGCCCGTCTCGATGTAGGCGGCGAACGGCGCCGGGTTGATCGCGCGTAGTCGCTTGTACAGCTCCCACGCCGGCTCATCGAGCGGCGCTTCGAGCCGCTGCGAGAGGTTGGCCTGGAAGATGTCGCCGGCGAAGATGTACTCGCGCACGCGCTCGACCGCCTCGAGATACGCCTCGCGCGAGAACGACGATCGGAGATCGAGGGAGCCCGCCACTTCTGGCGGCAGCGGAAACGACGGCGCGCGCGGTGGGCGAGGCCAGGGATCGACGTCCGGCGCTTTGCGTGGGGCGCCCCGGCCCTCGAGCATCGCGCGGACGTCGCGCATGCGGGGCCCGGCTCGATCGCCGATGCAGATGATCCAGGCGCGTCCCGTGAGATGATCCCACGATATAACCCAGTCGTAAAGACCGAGCACGACATCGGGGATTCCGAGATCATCGTAGCGCGCAGACGGCAGGCGTTCGAGTCGGGCGCCGTAGTCGTAACCGATGTAGCCGACCGCGCCGCCTTGAAAAGGCGGCAGGTCCGGGATCGCTTCGTGGTGCACGTGCGCGAGCGAGGCACGCGCGGCGAGCAGCGGGTCGGGGCCGCTGTGAATGACCTTGTACGGGTCGGCGACCACGAACGAATAGCGGCCGAGGCGCTGCGGGTCGCTGGCGCTGTCGAGCAGCATCCGATAGGGGAGTCCGGCCGTGCGCTCGAACGTCTCGATCACGTCCGGTGGCGGGACCAGCTCTTCAACGAGCACGCTTCGCCGTCACTCGGAGATGTTCGCTGATCGGGTCGTCGGTCGGCGTCAGGTAGCCCCAGGCGAGTTGGCCTTCTTGGCGATAGGTCTTGCCCAAGGTGATCGCGAGCTTCGCTTTCGCCAATTCTTTGCCGAGATAGAACGCGTGGGTCGCCTCGGTCACGCCGAGTTGGCCGAAGATCTCCTGGATATCGGTGCCTCGAACAAATCGCTCGGAGTTGAGCACGGTGATGACATCGCGATCGGTGAAGATGCGATAGTTCGCGTCTGTGATCGATTTTTGCAGCTTTCTGAGCTCATCCTCCCCATAGCTCAGAATCGCGGGATCTTTCACCGTCACGAGCCGATCGTCGACGTGCTTCGGGAGCGAGCGCTTGGTGACCGCGTAGTGCATGAGACGCCGCGCAATGTCGATCTCGCGCACGCATCCACGCGCCCATGGAATGACTTCGGTCGTGAGCACTGCCCGCACGCCGAGTTCTTGTGCGATGGCGATCAGAACTGCATTGACGCCCGTGGTATCGGCCGCGGTCAGCTCGGTCAGGTTACCTATGCCCATGAATAGCGGCGCATCCGGATAGCGTCGGTGTGCTTCGGCGTACCGTTCTATCGATGCAGCGAAACCGTAGCCGATGGGCTCGATGACCGGGTCGATGAAATACTGGATGCGCGCTTGCTCCAGCGCCGCGATCGTCGGTTCGAGTGTATCGAGACTCGCGCCGAAATCGGGGATGGCCACGACTTTCGCCGGCCCTCCCGCGAGTGTCGCAATGACGTCGTGATTCGAGCCATTGACACTGAGGACCAGCGATGCGCCGGCATCGACTGCAGTGTGGATCTCGGCCGGATCAAAGCTGTCGACACTCACGCGCATGCCCGCCGAGACGAGATCGCGTACCGTCTCGGCCAGTTCAGGATACGGCAGGCCCGGTGTCAGCCCCAGGTCGATGATATCGGCGCCCGACTCGCGATAGTAGCGCGCTTGGCGTGCGATTTCTTCGCGAGACAACCTGGGGGCGTTGTTGATCTCGGCGCAGATCTCGATATCCCACGCACCATATTCTCGCGCCACTGCCTCGTGGCCGAACCAATCCGGGATTTCGCGCAGGTCTTTGGGCCCCTTGATCACCCGCACACCGAGCTTGTCCGCGATCACCGACGGATCGCCTTCACACAGCCCGGGGATCATCACGAGGTCGGTCCCCGACGGAATGTCCAGAAATTTCGCGATCCACGGCGTCGTCATGAGCGCGGCCACCGTGATCTTGAGCACGACGACGTGATACGCGAACTCCGGGTCGGATCCCTCGGATCCCTTCATCGCCCGGAGCGTCTCGTTCAACGCGGGCTCGGCCAGACGCCCGGTGACGAACGCGATCGTAGCTATCGCCGCTCCCCGCTCTGCACCCACTTGCTCGGCGTGCCCTCCAGCGCGCCACCGGGCGCAGGCCGCCAGAGCGAGACCTCTTCGATCTTCTTCGCGAGATCCATGTCCTTAAGCGTGATCCCGCCGGCCGAGTGCGTCTGGAGCTTCACGCCGACTCTCGCCCACGTCACGCTCAAATCGGGATGATGGTTCGCCGCCTCGGCCAGGAACGCGATCGTGTTGACGAGCATCAGCGTCGAGCGCCAGCCGTCCGTCTTGTAGTAGCGGCGGATCCAGCCGTCCTCGAAAAACCATCCTGGTAGATGTTCCAGCTGGCTCGCGATCTCTTCGTCGGTGAATGTCGTCTCTTTCTTCGTCACATGACTACTCCCCCATTGATGAGTATCGTCTGCCCGGTCAGAAATGCCGCGGCCGGCGACGCGAGATACACTGCCGCTCCCGCGACATCCTCCGGCGTTCCCCAGCGGCGCAGTGGCGTCGTGTCGGCGACGGCCTGACGGCGCTCGGCATCCAGCCCACCGGCGAACGCGGTGTCGATCCATCCAGGCGCCAGAATGTTCACGCGCACACGCGGTGCCACAGACCGCGCCAATGACTTGCTGAAGCTCGAGATCCCACCTTTGGCGGCCGCGAACATCTCGGGATTCCGTCCTTCCATTCCCGTGAGCACATGATCCCAGCTCATGTTGATGATCACGCCGCCGGAGTCCTGCGCCGACATCAGGTCGGCGGCCGCCCAGGACGCCAAGATCGTCCCTTTGAGATCGACGGTGAGTAATTGATCCAGTTTATCGTGCAACGACAAACTGGCTCCGGGACCGGTGAGGATATCAGCGCCGGCATTGTTGATCCACGCGTCGACGCGACCGAACGCCTCTCGCGCCGCCGACGCCAATCGCACGATCGACACCGGGTCGGCGAGATCGAGCGGCAGCACGCACACCCGGCGGCCCGCGGAACGGATCACGTCGGCAACCGCCTCGGCCTTTGCGCGCTCGTGCCGGTACGTGATCACGAGGTCGGCGCCCTCGCGCGCGCAAGCGAGCGCGATCGCCCGGCCGATCCCGCTCGACGCGCCGGTCACGAGTACCACGCGATCGCTCAGGGGCATATGTTAGCGTAACCTAGCATGCAGCTATTGGTGAGTGTGGCTGACGCCATGGATGCGGCCGCGGCGGTCACCGGCGGCGCCGATATCATCGACGCCAAGGACCCCACGCGCGGGGCGCTCGGGCCCGTGAGCCCGGCGACCCTCGCTGCCATCATCGGGACCGTCGCGGGACGACGACCGGTGAGCGCCGCCGAGGCTGACGGTTCGATCGCCGGCGTCGCCTTCGTGAAGCTCACGACGCCGCGCGAGATCCCGGGATGCGCCATAGTGCTGGCTGCGTATGCCGATGGGCAATGGGAAGACGTCATCGGGGCGGCAGCGCGATGCGGCGCACAGGGCGTGTTGCTCGACACGAGCGACAAGATGGGTCCAGGGCTGTTTCGTCTGCTGAGCGACAACACGATTGGCCGTTGGGTCGAGACGGCGCACGCAGCCGGACTCACCGCGGCACTCGCGGGCCGACTGACGGCCGACGATGTACCGAGAGCGGCCGCGCTCGGGGCAGACATCGCCGGCATACGCGGCGCGGCGTGCGAGGGTGGAAGGAGTGGTCGAGTCAGTGCAGAGAGAGTGCGGACGCTGGCTTCAGCTATTGCCCAGCTAAGAACTTCTCCCATGACGGCTTCCCTCTGAGCGGCGCAAACGAGATATCGGTCTTCGCCGTCTCCATCGAAAACCCGCTCGCCAGCTTGAGCAGCACTTTGACGTGCGCGATGGTGGAATCGGCCTCCCCTATGGTGCCGAAGGCCTGGGCGATCTGTTCCTCCATGTTCCCTCGCATGGCATCATCGGCCGAGAGCTGCCCGGCCGCCTGCTCCGCCAGCGCGAGTTGCTGGAATGCGTCGGCCCGCCGGCCGAGTGTCGCGTACGCGGACGCGAGCACGGCGTAGCGCCAATTCGCGAGGGGCCCGGTAAAGCGCGGCGACAGCCCGAACTTGAGCATCGAATCGCCATACGCCCGTGCAATGTCGGCGTGGCCCTCGGCGAGGTACACCCCACCCTTGATCCCGTAGTACTCGCTGCTGTCGATGAATTGCGTTGCCCCCATGTCGGGGAGCGATAGCGCCAGGAGCTTCGAGAACCCCCAGGGTCCCAAGTTCGAATACTGCGCCGCGAGCGCAACGGAGAGGCGCACGCCACGCGAGACCACGGTCTCCATCGTCCGCCGCGCGGCGGCCGTGTCGCCACGGCCATCGATTTCGCAGTTGATCTTCCAGTTATATCCAACCGGCGACGTCGGCGCGAGCGCGATGTACTGATCGGCGTACCGCTCGGCCTCGGCGTACCGGCGCGCGTTGTAGTTCTCGCGCGCGCCCCGCACGATCACGTCGAGATTGCGGGGGTCGAGTCGCACGGCCTTGGCGATGTTCGCGAACCCCTGGGCGATCTGCCCGTGCACGATTTGCTGGTGGCCGAGCTCGGACAACAGCTCCGCGTCGTTCGGCTTGAGCGCGTTCGCGCGCGTCAACTCGCTGTACGAGCCCTCGCGGTCGTTCATGAAGAACGAGAGGAAGTGCGCGTGCGCCTGATGGCCCTCGGCCAGGTCGGGTTCGAGCGCGAGCGACGAATCGACCGACAGGCGCGCGGCGTGCACGCGCATCGTGTCGGTGACGTCGAGCACCGCCCAGTGCAGCTGATCCGCCCCCAGCTTCGCGAACGCGAGCGCAAATTTGGGATCGAGCCGCGTCGCTTCCGCATACGCGTCGATGGCGTTCCGGATCGCGTCCGGCTGCAATCCCTCGTTCTGGTCATCAAACGCCTGGCCGCGCTGATAGGCGTCGTAGGCCTGCATGTTCGTCGTGGGCCGTCGGGTGAGCGCCTTCTCCTCATCGCCGTTGAGCGCCACGTTCAGCGCGTCGGCGACTTTGGTCGCGACCTCGGTCTGGACCTTGAAGACATCCGCGGGAGAGACCAGATACGGACCACCGGCCGGCTTCTGCGTGAGATTCGCGACTTCGACGAGCGAGGGCGAGATCTGCACTTGCCGTTTGCCATGCTCGTCGGTCGCCCACTGCACCGTGCCTTGCAGCAAGTACTGAACGCCCAGCTCTCGACCGATCTGCTTCGCGGTCTTGGTCGTGCCCTTGTACTGCGCGGCGCTCCGACTGTCGATGACGCCGAGCCCGTGGAGGCTGGCCAGACGGTTTGTAATCGCGTCCGTGAGCCCGTCCGTGAAATACTGGTCGGACGCGGACCCCTGATTGTCGAACGGCAGCACGGCGATCATCGTCGGCGCATCGGCAGCGGCGGCGGCGGTCTCCTTGCGTTGCTGGTTCACAACCAGGAGCGCCGCGCCACCCACCACGACGAGCGCGCCGAGCGCGGCGCCGACGAGCCACCCGCGAGACCGGCGCGGCACCGAGGTCGCGCGGATGGCCCCCGTCGACGTCGGCAGGTTGTCGAGCACGCGCACGATCTCATCCGCGGTCTGCGGACGATCGCTCGGCCGCTTCTCCAGGCTGTGCATGATGAGCGACGCCAGCGTGTCGGGCACCGCGGGCCGGCGCCGCGTGATCGGCTCGGGCGTCTCGACGGCGTGCGCGGCGAGCATCGCCTGCGCGGGGCGTCCCGCGAACGGCGTCTCGCCCGTCAGCATCTCGTACGCCATCACGCCAAACGCGTAGATGTCGGCGCGGTGATCCGTCGTCGGGTCGGCGGCGGCCTGCTCGGGCGCCATGTACGCGGGCGTGCCCAAGGCGACGCCGAGCTGCGTCAGCGTGCTCGCGCGCGTCGTCGCGGCGTCCGTGACGGCCTTGGCGACCCCGAAATCCATCACCATCGCCGACCCGCCGGAGATCATGACGTTGTCCGGCTTGATGTCGCGATGGACGACGCCATTCGCGTGCGCGTAGGCGAGCGCCGAGGCGACTTCGCGCAGCACCCGCACCGCGTCAGTCACTGGCAACTCGCCGCGCGCCCTGAGTCGGTCGCGCAGGGACTCGCCTTGAATAAATGGCATGGTGAAGTACGGCAGCCCGCCCACGTCGCCCGCGGCGAGCAGCGGCACGATATGCGGATGCTGCAGCCGGGCCGCAAGCTGGATCTCGCGGCGGAACCGCTCGATATTCAGCGCTTCGGCGAGGTCCGGGGACATGACCTTGACCACCACCGTGCGGCCGAGCGCGTTCTCGCAGGCCACGAACACGCGCGACATCCCGCCACCGCCGAGCTCCCGCTCGATGGTGTACGCTCCCAGCGTCGACTGCAATTTCTCGCGCAGCGTATCGGTCATTGCAGCAACCGTTGGAAGGCCGGGGAGTTTCGCACGGGATCGAACGTCGGGTCGAGTCGCACCGTGAATTTCGAGAATCCGCCCGGCAACCGGAAGAGTTCCGACACGTAAGCGGCGGCCGAGTCGGCTTCACCCAGTAGACCGAAGGTGGCGGCGATGTCCTGGTATCGCTGCGCCGAATCGTTGAGGACAAGCCCCTTGGCCGCCGCCATCTCGGCGTGCACCTGCGCCAGCTCGCGCATGGCCTGCGCCCGGTCTCCGGTGGCGGCGTACCCGATCGCCAGCAGCGCGGCCTTGTTCCAGGCGAGCGGCCCGGCCAGCGTCTTCGACCCTGCCACCGCGTGGAGCATCGAGTCACTGTACGCCCGCGCGACGGCGGGCTGACTCCGCGCGTACAGGGTGCGCTTGGCCAGGTAGTAGTTCAACGTATCGAACGTCTGCGTCGCCCCTATGTCAGCGAGCGACATGTGCTCGAGCCGCGCGCGATAGGCCGGGCCGAGGAGCGACAACTGTCCGGCCAGGGCCGATCCCACGTGCACGCCACGCGCGAACACGATATCCATGGTTCGCTCGGCCGCCGCTGTGTCGCCGCGACCGTCGAGCTCATCGTTCAGTTTCCAGTTGTACGCGGCATTCGACATGGAGTCGATCGCGATCCAGCGGTCCGCGTAGGATTCCGATTCGGCGTAGCGGCGATACGCATACGTCAGGGCCGTCGCAGCCGAGAGACCGTCGGTCGATCGCGGCTCGAGCCGCACGGCTTTCGCGAGGTTCGCGAAGCCCTCGTCGACATGACCCCGGACGACCTCGGCCGTGGCGAGTTGAGCCGCGAGGTCAGCGTCATTCGGCCGCCCGGCTTGCGCGCGGACTAGCTCCTCATAGGACGCGTCGGTGTTGTGCTGGAAGAACCCGAGATAGAACGCGCGCGATTGGTGCATCTCGGGAAGGTCAGGCGACAGCATCGCCGCCGTATCGAGCGCGCGCTTTGCGCTCGCCAAGCGCGTCGTATCGGACGCGTTGTATATCGCCCATACCATCCGCGCGAACGCCAGTCGCGCCCAGGCGGCCGCGAACTTCGGATCGCGGGTGACCGCGAGCTCGTACTGCGCCATCGCGGTTTGGAGGTCGTTGAATGCCGAGAGATCGTGGACCTGCTTGAACGAGTGTTCGGCGCGATTGAACGCGGCCCACGCCTCGGGGTCCTGCGTCGGGCGGCTGGTGAGCGCTTGCTGGTCGGCACCGGTCAGCGTGATGTTGAGCGCGTCGGCGACCCTCGTGGCGACATCGGTCTGCACCTGAAACACGTCCGATGGCACGACGAGATAGGGGCCACCCGCGGGCTTGGTCGTGAGGTCCGACACCGTCACGAGCGACGGCGAGATCTGCACTTTGCGCGCGCCTTTGTCGTCCGTGGCCCAGCGAACCGTGCCCTCGAGGATGTACTGCACGCCGAGCTCGCGGCCGATTTGCTTCGGCGTCTTGGTCGTCGTTCGATACTGCTCCGCGCTGCGCCGATCGATCACGCCGAGGTTGTGAAGCGACGCCAACCGGTTGGTGATTGCCTCAGTGAGTCCGTCCGCGAAGTACGCATCGGGCGCCGGGCCCTCGTTCTCGAACGGCAGGACCGCGAGCATCACTGGCCCGTTGGCGGGACGAGCGCCCAGGCGCCGCTGCATGAGCGGAACCGAGACGGCGATCGCGATGAGGATCGCGGCGAACGCGAGCACGATCCGACGCCGGCCCCTGGGGCGCGATGCTGGAATGCCGGTCGTCGGCGTCCATCCACCGCTCGAGGTCTGGACGCTGTCGAGCGCGCGCATGACCTCGTCGGCCGTTTGCGGGCGATCGGCTGGGCGCTTCTCCAGGCACCGCATGACGAGCGCGGCGAGCGTCTCGGGGACCGCGTGGCGGCGACGCGAGATCGGCTCAGGTGCCTCGACCGCGTGCGCAGCCAGCATCGCCTGCGCCGGGCGGCCGGCGAAGGGCGTCGAGCCCGTGAGGAGCTCGTAGGCCATGGCGCCGAAGGCATAGATATCGGCGCGCTGGTCGGTGGTCGGGTCGGCCGCGGCCTGTTCCGGCGCCATGTAGGCCGGGGTCCCGAGCGCTACCCCGAACTGCGTGAGTTGGGCGCCGCCGGAGTTGGCGGCGTCCTTCAAGGCTTTGGCGACACCGAAGTCCGTGACCATCGCGGCGCCGCCGGAGACCAGCACGTTCTCGGGCTTGATGTCGCGATGGACGACGCCGGCGGCGTGGGCATACGCGAGGGCCGAGGCGACTTCGCGCAGCACGCGGACCGCTTCGCCTATGGGTAGCTCGCCGCCCTTCGTCAGGCGGGACCGCAGGGACTCGCCGTCGATGAACGGCATCGTGAAGTACGGGAGCTTCCCGGACTCGCCTGCCGTCAGCAACGGTACGATATGCGGATGCGACAGGCGCGCCGCGACCTGGATCTCGCGGCGGAAACGTTCGACGTTGAGCCCCTCGGACAGCTCTGGCGACAACAGCTTGATCACGACGGTGCGACTGAGGACGGTCTCTTCCGCCACGAACACTCGCGACATCCCGCCACCGCCGAGCTCGCGGTCGAGGCGGTAGGCGGTGCCAAGTGTGGCCTGGAGACTGTCGCGGACCGGGTCGGGGCTCACGGGGATGAAAGATGTGTCCAGGCCGCTGGCTCGGCGAGCACCGTTTGTATCGTATCTATGGTGTCCACGCCGAGCACCCGTACATCCAGACCCGCTCGTACGAACTCGAAGTACTTATCCACGCCGCCATCGCTTACCGGCTTGACCAACAACAGTCGGCCGGCGCCTACGGCGACCGCGATCCAAGCGGCGATGCTATCGCTCGTTACGTCCCATGAGTGGGGGAGCGGGTCGACGGCGCGCAGCCACTGATACGGCGCCACGATCGGCAGGCCGGGGGCGAGCGCGGCGAGCGCGGTGGCGTACTGGTCCATCGCCAGGATGGCCGCCCAATGTGCGTCGTCGTCGCTGAGGCCGAACCGTGCGTCGGCGGCGCGAACCATGTCCGCAAATGGGCCGCCTCCAGGCACAATGAGCGTGCGCCCGTCGCGCGGGATCCCGGCCAGCGCCATGACCGGCGCGTCGGCCAACACCGCGCCGCCCAACTTGACGACCGTCTCGATCACGCTCGCGCCAGCAGCAGGGCGACGGCGGCCGCGGGCGCGCACTCGGCGGCGGCGGCGCCGAGGAGCTCGGCCAGCGGCATGACGCGCAGGCCGGCACGCTGGCAGGCGGCGTCCGCGATAAAGCTGCCGAGTCCCGCGACGACTCCGATCTCGATGTTCGGGTGTCGCTCGCGCACGCGTCGAATGGCCTCGGCCGTCCGCGCGATCTGCGCGTCAGCGACGTAGGCCGCGATGGCGTCGACTGCGGCGGTATCGAGCATCTCGCGATCGGCGCACACGACACGCGCGAGGCGCTCACCGGCGTAGGGTCGGGTAGCAGCCCTGCCGTCGGGCGTGGGCGCGGTGTACTGCTCGCTCGAGATGCGACCGTTCCAGATGTGTACGTCGCCAGCGAGCGCAAATCCCTCTGCGCTGACGCCGGCCCATCCGGTGCCGAGGGGCACCGAGTGCACGATCGCTTCGACGGGCGTGCGGACGGCGCCGAGGTAGAGGAGCTCGCCGGAGAGGAGCCGGGTGGGGTCGGTGCGGCCGATCGCGGCAACCCGGCCGTTGTCGACCGGGATGATGTCGGTGGTGGTCGAGCCGATATCGACGAGGATGGCGTCGCGGACGTGCGCGGCGACGACGTGGGCGGCGGCGACCCAGTTCGCGGCGGCGACCGCGAGAGGCTCCTCGCGCGCGGACTCGACGGTCAGCCAGCGGCCGTCGGTCGTGAACACCGCGATGCGTGAGCTGGGGAATGCGGCCGCGAGACCATCTAACACAAAAGCGACCCCTTCGCGCTTGGTCCGGAAGGCTTGCGACAGCTCGGCCGTCATGGTGACGGCGTGCGCATCGTTCGGAGTGCCGCCTACCTCGCTGGCGAGGGCGGTCAAAAGCCCTGGGAGCGCGTTGAGGTCCCGTTGTATTTCATACGGACGGGAGCGGACGGCGACGACACCGGTCTCGGCGTTTACCCGGGAGACCTTGGTGTTTACGCCTCCGATGTCCCACCCGATAACTATGCGACTCATTGGTGTGATCGACCTTGCGGGTGGCCGCGCCGTGCACGCCCGGGGCGGGAAGCGGGACGCTTATGCACCCGTGCGATCGGCGCTCCTCGGGCCTGGAGAGGAAGGCGATCCGGTCGCCCTGGCGCGGGCGTACCTGCGGTATCCGGTGCCGGAAATATATGTGGCTGATCTGGATGCTATCGGCGGGGCGCCTTTGTCCCCTGTTATCGGGCACCTCGCTTCGCTCGGTGCACCTATCTGGTTGGACGCCGGCCGCGCTACCCCACCTTCAGGCGTCAGGCGCATCGTAGGCCTCGAAACCATGCGATCGTGGTCCGAGGTCCGGGGGGGCGCCTTCAGTCTCGATCTCCGGGCTGGCCGGCCCTTGGCTGGAGGCGAGAAGCCGGCGGACTTGGCGAAGAGGGCGGTGAGCGAGGGAGCGACGGCGGTCATACTGTTGGATCTGGCCCGTGTCGGGTCAATGGCTGGGCTCGACTGGGTAACGGTCCAGGCAGTCCGAGCGTCGACCTTAGGAGTGGAACTCGTCGTGGGGGGAGGCGTACGGGACAGGAGCGACATCGCGCGCCTGACCGATCTCGGATGCGACGGAGCCTTGGTAGCCACCGCGCTCCACGAACCTGGGCACGAAGCTTTCTAAAGGGAACGGGTAATGACACGTACGGTGGGGTCGGGGGTGGTCGCGCTGCTTGCCGCCGTCTGCGTGACCACGACCGGGAAAGCACAGGCGGTACGACTTGGCGTCGTCATGGACGGGCCGCGCAAGGAGCTGGTCGCGGCCTGGGATGATATGAACCCCAAGCAAGTCGAGCGCGCGTACTGCGTCGTCGATTGGTCATACGGCGTGTATCACGTGTCGAAGACGCCGCCGATTCAGGACGACACGGTGTTTCGCGTGTTCGCGATCAAGAATGTCGACGTCACGAGCGCGACGCCGATCTCCGCGGACTTCGAGTGTCCGTCCGGGAGTCCGGAGCTTCACGTGCATACGCCCACGACCTGCATGGGCGACGACATCGCGACGTGTAAGCTCGGCGGGCTCAATGCCTATAGTTGTCAGCCGAGTCGGGACGACTATGAGAAGCTGGTCCGCCGGCGTGACGCGTTTGGCGTCATTCAGTGCGACAAGCGCTCGTTCCGGTTCTACTATCCGGCCGAGTACCGCGCGCCGGATGCGATCGCATCGACCGCGCCGCCCGATCCAAATACGCAAGTCGCCAAGCAGAAACCCGGCAATCTCACTCCGGCTATGAAGCCCGGATACGAGCGCATGCCACAACAAGTCGGGGGCGGCGACCAGCCCTAATTGCTACGCTTGGGCGGGACGGCAGAGTAACTCGATTGTTGAGAACTCAAAGTTTGGTCTCTACCGCCCGCCAAGCGCGGTTAGTGCATCGTTGTGTCGGCGCCCGCCTTCTTGTGCTTCTTTCCTGACATCTTCTTCATACCGCTGTCGGGCGCTGGTGCCGCCATCTGCGTCGTGTCAGGCGTGGCCGGAGTCGACGCGGCTGGCGTGCTCGGCGACGCCGGCGGAGTCGTACTCGGAGTCATCGCGCCCGCGCTCGTATCCGTAGTCGTCGCCGGCTGATTCGCCGCGTTGTCTTTGTTGCCACTGCAAGCAACCGCGAGGACAAGGGCGACGACGGCAAAGGGCGTAAGTCTCATGATCTCGGTCTCCGTTTCTTTAATGGATGAGTTGACCGGCTCTTTGTGGCGCAAGTCCCGCGCCCTTAGCTTGTATTTCATGGACCGTCGCGCCTTTCTGGCCTTAACTGGGTCGAGCGTAGCCGGGCTCATGCTCGGCCGTGGGCCGGACGACGACGAGATGACGGAGGACGTCAAGCGTGTGTTGAAAGCGCGTTTCGGCGACCGCACGCTCACGAAAGCGCACGTCCAGTTCGACATTCCGGAGAACGCCCCGGACGGCCGCTTCGTCCCGGTCTTTCTCGAGACGGATCTGCCACAGACACCAGATCACTGCGTCAAAGCGTTTCACGTGATCGTCGACCACAATCCTGATATCTACGTCGCGGGATTCTGGGGTGTCCCGTCGATCGACACGCGCATCAAGATGCGGCGCACGTCGTACGTCCGTGCGATCGCCGAGATGAATACGGGTGAGTTGTACGTCTCGGCCAAGAAAGTGTTCGTCACACTGAACGGGTGCGGCTGATGGCGACCGGCGACGCTCGTGTGCTGCTCCCAGCGTCTGTCACGAACGGCGACGTCATCTATGTACGTGCCATCATCGAGCATCCGATGGACACGGGATTCTTTCGCACGGCGGAAGGTCAACCGATCCCGGCGTTCTTTATCAATGACGTCACCGTGATGTATGGTGATCAGCAGATCGCCCATTTCGAGTGGACGTCGGGCGTGAGCCGGGATCCATCAGTGACGTTCCCGCTCAAAGCCACGCGAGAAGCGCCAGTGACCGTCACCTGGAAAGACAACAAGGGTGGCGTATACCACCAGACGGTGGACGTGCGATTCAGCTAGTCGCGCTCGCGTTTCCGATCGTCGCCCTCGCGCACGGCGTGTACGCGATACCGGGCGACACAGGCCGGGGATCCGAGGGCCGAGCGAACGCTGGATTCGTGGTGACGGACAGCGGCGTGGTCGTCATCGATGCCGGCGGCAGTCCGTACCAGGCGAAGCGCATGGTGGCCGGCATTCGCACGGTGACGCAAGCGCCCATACGCTGGTTGATCCTGACGCATCATCATCCCGATCACACGTTCGGCGCGATCGTCTTCAAGCGACTCGGCGCCAAGGTCATCGCGCATCCGGATCGGACGATGCTCGCGGCCGAAGGCGGAGACGACGAGCTCGTGTCCGCGTGGGATCAGGTTGTCGGCGTGCGCGAGCTCACCGGCTTTGCGTTTGCGGATACGCCTGATATTCCCATCACGCACGACACGACACTCGTTCTCGGCGGCCGACGGATCGATGTGCTCCACCCGCCGAATGCGCACACGGTCGCCGATCTCGCGGTGTGGCTGCCCGATTCGAGCGTGCTGTTCGCCGGCGACCTCGTCGTCGAGGACGGCGTCACGATGGTTGTCGACGGCAGCGCGTACGGCGCGCTCGATGCAGTTGACCGGCTCGCGGCGCTGCGCGCTCGCGTCGTCGTGCCCGGGCACGGTCGCATCGCCCGCGATCCGGCCGCGCAACTTTCGCTCACGCGAGCGTACCTCGACTCGGCGGTGGGGGCGATGGCGCAGGCGCTCACCCGTAACACGCCGTTGAGCCGAGTGCTCGCGCACATGCCGCCGCCGGACTCGGGGCGTCCCGTGTCGGTCGCCTCGCGTCGTCAACGGAACGCGGTGCGGATCTACGAGGAGATAGAGAAGGGGCTGATTCCGACCATACCGCCTCGAGCAGCGCTCCTTTCCACGCAAAGCCTGGCGACGAACCTCCGACGGGAGACCGTGATCGACGTGCGAACCGACATTGCGTCGTATCTCGCCGGCCACATCCCCGGCGCGGTGTACTTGAACACCGAGACGCTCCGGTCATTCGCCGACGGCGTGCCGAACCTGTTGCTGCCGGCTCAGAGCTACGTGGCCCTGTTCACGCGACTCGGCATTCGGGGAGGCCGGCCGGTTGTCGTGTACAGCGCGGG
>Ga0210398_10000061_pt1 | contig 136106 bp, 127 predicted proteins | sample IncBWC4OmetaG_FD_161047 | JGI IMG/M metagenome (GOLD analysis project Ga0210398, IMG submission 161047) | Forest soil microbial communities from Barre Woods Harvard Forest LTER site, Petersham, Massachusetts, United States - Inc-BW-C-4-O | ecosystem: Environmental > Terrestrial > Soil >... | reverse complement strand
CGTAAGCCGGGCATCCGCCCACCGAGACCGTCAGCGAGGTGGAGCCCGGGAGCGCCGACACGACCGCGGTGCAGGGCACGGTGCTGGGGGTGGGGGGTTGTGCGCAGCCGACGATCACGGCTCCCATGAGGTCGGGTTCGCACATCACGGCGCCGCCCTGGATCGTGACCTGTGTCTGGGTGGGCACGAGCATCACCTGCCCGCCGTGTGCGCAGAGAACGGTCGCGTTGCTGGTGACGATCGGCGGCATGGCTCACAACCCTCGATAGGGCGACAGATGATATCCGCGATCTTAAAAGCAGGAGGGGCGGCAGAGCCGCCCCTCCCAACCACCGTTCCCTCGATGAATCGGCGGTATGTGGCTTCTGCCGGCCTTCCCGACCGTCCGAAGCGTTGTTGTGTCCGTCCCTCGGGCGGGATACCCGCCGTGAGGAGGCTTCGCTGCAGCGGCCACGCGCGTGGCGGTGCCGCTGAGGAAGATCTGGGTGGAGCGGGCGGCGCGGTCGGCGGTGGCGACCGCGCCGGGTCGCTCCTGTGGCAATCAGATCGTCAAGCAGGTACCTGACGAGCCTCGATCAGCCACCCACCAGCTTCAGTACGGCCTGGGGCAGCGAGTTGGCCTGGGCGAGGATCGCCACGCCGGCCTGCTGCAGCACCTGGTCCTTGGTGAAGTTGGTCATTTCTTCGGCCATGTTGGCATCCGCCAGAGAGCTCTGGGCGGCGGAGAGGTTCTCCCCGTAGATCGCCAGGTTGCTCTGGGTGTACTGCAGGCGGTCCTGCACCGAACCGAAGTTGGCGGCGGCCTTCGACACTTCGTTGATGGCTTTTTCCACCGATTCGATTTTTTCGACGCTGATGCCGGCGACGGCTTTTTTCAATTCCGTCGTTTTGACGCCGATCGTTTCTTTTTCGTTGGCGCCGATCTGGAACTTGATTTCTTCTTCTTTGGCCAGCAGCGCAACGCCGTTGAACTTCGTCGCTTCGCCGACGCGGGTGATCTCGGATTCGAGTTCTGTGGCCTCGCCTTTGATCGCTTCCTTGTCGGATTCGGTGTTGGTGCCGTTGGCGTACTGCACCGCCAGCTCGCGGACACGCTGCAGCATCTGCTGCACGTCGTTGAGCGCGCCCTGAGCGGTCTGCACGAGCGAAACCGCGTCCTGGCTGTTCTGGGTCGCCTGGGCGACGCCGTTGACCTGACCCTGCAGGCGCTGGTTGATCGCGTAGCCGGCGACGTCGTCGGCGGCCGAGTTGATCTTCAGGCCCGAGGAGAGGCGTTCCATCGAGGTGTTCAGCATGTTTTCGGTGGTCTGCAGGTTACGCTGCGCACCGAGTGCCTCGATGTTGGTTTGGATGCTCAGGGACATGCGTTCATCTCCTTGATGACGGTTGTTGAATAGTCCCGGGCCAACTCCTTGTCGGCCCTTCCTTCATGCCCGTTATCGTCAGCCGCGACTCAGACTTGAGGGCCGCGAGACGATGTCCACGCCACGCCACGCCACGCCGACCGGCGGTGGCAGGCGAGCGCCGCGCTAGGAATCGTGCAGCCCCAGTCGCGCCAGCTCTTCGGAGAGCAGCTCGTGCTGGGCGTGGCGCAGCTCGGCGGCCACCAGCCGCCGCCAGAGGAACACCGAGGCGGCCCACACCGCCACATAACACACGATCCCCGCCAGCAGCGCGCGGAAGCCGGCCTGCGCCAGCGTGTGGGTGGGCAGCGACAGGTAGCCGCCGAGCGCAAAGCCAGCCAGCGCCCCCCAGCTCTTGGCGCGGGCCACGGCGCCCACCGCCCGCGGGTGCTCGGCGAGGCTCGGGCCGCCGCCGCCCGTGGACGCGGAGCCCTCAGCGGGCTTTGCGGCACCATCCCCCTTCCCCTTCTTCTTATCCTTTTCCTTCTTCTCCTTAGCGGCCACGGCTGTCCTCCAAGCCCTTGCGTCGGTCCAAACGTTGGCACTCGAAAATGAAGCGCACCAGGCGGCGGTGATCGCCCTCGCCGATTTCCTCGAAGCAGACCGCGCGCCGGCCCTGGCTGTCGGTGCGCACGACGACGCCCAAGCCGGAGATCGGCGGGCTGCCCTGCGCGGTGATCAAACGGAACTGGATGCGCTCGCCCACCTTCAGCGTGGCGGGGCCCGCCAGCAGCATGCCGCCCCCGCTGAGGTCCACCGAGAAGGTCTGGATCGAGTTGCCGGCCGAGCCGCTCACCAGCACCGGCCGCGTGGCCTGCGCGCGCACGTATTCGCGCTCCTGCAGCAGCTCCGCCGGCTCGAGGCCGCTGAAGCGCAGCAGCTCGCGCTCCACCAGCGTCACCGCGCCATGCAGCCGGACGCGCCCGCGGGGGCTGGTGAACTCCAGCAGCAGCCCGTCCAGGCGGCCGGGGTGCAGCGGCGCTTCGGGGCGGAACATCAGCGCCACCAGCAGCTCCCCGCCGTGGCGTTCGGCCACCCGCGCCTGCACGCGCTCGCCGCTGGGACGTACCAGCGTGACCGCGTCGGAGCGCTCGGGCAGTTCCAGCTCCGTGCGCCGCTCGCTCTTTGTGCGTCTCAGCTTCATCGCACCGGGAGCAGCCTCTCGGCGAGGTCGGCGGGGTCGGTGGGGGTGAGACCGCCGGTCGTGCGGGCGCGCTCGAGGCGGCCCAGCAGGTGAACGGGGCCGAGGCCGGCGGCGCACGCCGCGCTCACCGCCACGCCCAGCTGGTTGGTCTCGTCGACGTGGGTGATCGCCAGCGCGCTCGCTTTCAGCGGCATCAGCGCCTCCAGCAGCTGCGCCGCCGGCTTGGCGCCGAGCGTGGCCGGCAGCGCCACCACCACGCAGTCGGGTTTCAGCTCGTGCAGCTGCGCCGCCAACGCGCGGATCGCCGCCGGGTCGGCGGGGGAGCAGGCGGGGGTGTCCAGCAGCAGCACGCCCTGCTCGCGCGCCGCGCGCACCGTGGCCTTGGCGGCCTGGTTGGCGTCGTGCGCGAGTGTTGTGCATGTCGCCGGCAGCGTGGAGCGTCGGCGGTAGGCGCCCAGCAGCGCGGCGCACAGGGCGCTCTTGCCGGCGCCGCCCGGCCCCACCACGGCGATCGTGGCGTTGCCGGCCGGCAACGGCGGGCAGCTGGGGATCCGCCTCGCCAGCGCGGTGTGCACCGCCCGCGCCAAGCTGGGGCGGCCGGGCATCAGCGCCAGCACGTGGGCGGCCGCCGTTTCGATCAGCTCGCGCGTCAGCTCCGCGTCCATCCCCGCCTCCAGCAGCGTGCGCTCGATGCTCGTGCGCGTGCGGCCGGCGGGCGGGGTTGCGGCGGGCGCCACGTGCAAAGGCGGCGGCTCGGTCGACGTGGGATCTGCCCCAGCGGCGAGCGGCGCCACCGCCGTTTCGGCCTCGGCCAGCGCCGCCGCGAACGGGTCGTCGTCTTTGACGATCGATGGGATCAGGTCGTGGAACTGCTCGGGCTCGGCATCGTCGACTTTCGGGCTCTCGACTGGCGGCAGCGCCGGCGTGCCGTCGTCGTCGTAGCAGTCGATCGCCGGCGTGCCACGCCGCGCCTCGATCTCCACGAACGGGCGCTGGAAGAAGCCGGCGAAGCCACCGGTGAGGCCTTTTTCGCGGCGCACCACCACGGCGTCGGCGCCCAGGTCGGCTTGGATCTTGGGGAGCAGCTCCTCGATTGTGCGTCCGCGGTAGATGCGCGTGGCAGCCGCGGGCACGGCCGGCGAGGAAGTGGTGTGCGGGGAAAGTAGGTCCAACGTGGTGGGGCTCATGCGTGGATGACTCCAATCGTCTCGACGTTGACGCCGGGCGCGATCTCGTTGTAGGAGCACACCGGCAGGTGGGGCTGGGCCTGGGCGATCAGGCGGCGCAGGTGGCGGCGCACGCGCGCCGAGCACAGGAGCACCGGTTCCCGTCCGCCCGCGGCGCCGCGGGCGCGAGCGTGGTCGACCTGGGCGCGCAACGCGCTCACGATCGCCTGCGCGCGCGGCGGGTCGATCGCCAGGTACTCGCCGTCGGTGGTTTGCGTGATCGAGGTGGCCACCTCCTGCTCGATGGCCGGATCGAGGGTGATGGCCTGCAGACAGAGGCGCTCGTCCAGATGGGGCGCGGTGATCGCGCGGCCCAGCGCCTGGCGGGCGTACTCGGTGAGCAGGCCGGTGTCACGTGTAATTCGCGCCTTGTCGCCGATCGCCTCCATGATCGTGGAGAGGTCGCGCACCGGCACGCCTTCGGCCAGCAGCGAGCGCAGCACCCGCTGGATCTCGCCGAGTGTGAGTGTGTCGGGCACGATCTCCTCGACCACGGCGGCGTTGATCTCCTTGAGGCGATCCAGCAGCGTCTTGACGTCCTGGCGGGTGAGCAGCTCGGCGGCGTGCGCGCGGATGGTCTCGGTGAGGTGGGTGACGATCATCGACTCGGCGTCCACGACCGTGTAGCCCTGCGCTTCGGCGTCGGCGCGGTCGGAGGCGTGCACCCAGTAGGCCTGCAGCCCGTAGGTGGGCTCGGTGGTGGGGATCCCCTGCAGGCCGCCGGCGGCGTCGCCGGGGTCCATCGCCAGCAGGTGGCCGGGCATGATCCGCGCGCGCGCCACCTCCGAGCCGCGCACCTTGATCAGGTACTCGTGGGAGTCGAGACCCAGCTCGTCGTGGATGCGCACAGCCGGGATCACGATTCCCAGCTCACCTGCGATCTGGCGGCGGATGGTGCCGACGCGCTGCATCAGTGAGCCACCCGCCCCGCCGTCCACCAGCGGCACGAGGCCGAAGCCGACCGCCAGCTCCAACGCGTCGACGGTGATGTGCTCCATCGCCTCCTGCGAGCCCGCTCCCGCCGGCAGCGCCTTACCGCCGGCCCCGCCGGCAACGCCGCCCGGCCCGCCCGCACCGCCGGCGAGCGCGCCGGCGCCGGCGGCGTCCGCGGTGTCGTGCTCGCCGGGCAGCCCGTTGCGCACGCTCCAGCCGACGGCGCCGAAGATCGCGGCGATGAACAGGAACGGCAGCTTGGGCAATCCGGGGACCAGCGCGAACAGCCCGATCGCGCCGGCTGCCACCAGCGGCGCCTTGCGCTGGCGCAGGATCTGGGTGGCGACGTCGGAGCCGAGGTCTTTGTCGGAGGCGGCGCGCGTGACGATGATGCCGGTCGCCACCGAGATCAACAGCGCCGGGATCTGCGCGGCGAGGCCGTCGCCGACGGTCAGCAGCGAGAACTGGTGGGTGGCTTCGGTGAACGACAGGTGGCGCTGCAGCATGCCCACCACGATTCCCCCGACGAGGTTGATGGCGGTGATGATCACCGCGGCCATGGCGTCGCCTTTGACGAACTTGGAGGCGCCGTCCATCGCTCCGTAGAAGTCGGCTTCCTGGGCGATCTCGGAGCGGCGCGCGCGGGCCTGGTCGTCGGTGATGAGCCCCGCGTTGAGGTCGGCATCGATCGCCATCTGCTTGCCGGGCATCGCGTCCAGCGTGAAGCGCGCCCCCACCTCGGCGACGCGTCCTGCCCCGTTGGTCACCACCACGAACTGGATGACCACGAGGATCAGGAAGATCACGAGGCCCACCACCACGTCGCCGCCGACCACGAACTGCCCGAACGCCTTCACCACGTTGCCGGCGTCGCCGGTGGTGAGGATCAACCGCGTCACCGACACGTTGATCGCCAGCCGGAACATCGTGGTGAGCAGCAGCAGCGACGGGAACGCGGCGAAGTCGAGCGCCTTGCCGAGATACATGGTCGTCACCACGATCATCAGCGCGCCGGAGATGTTGAGCGTGATCAGGACGTCCAGCAGCGCCGAGGGCAGCGGCACCACCAGCATCGTCACGACGGTGACCACGGCGACCGCGGCGAGCAGGTCGGTGTGGCGCAGCAGGCCGCGGAGGTTGTCGATGTTCATCGCGCCACCGCCGCCCAGCGAAGGCGCGGACGTCGCGCCACCACCGCCCTCCGAAGGCGCGTACGCTTTGATATCAAGTTTTCGAGTTCTGTATGACTATGGTTATACGCAACCTGAAATTTGAAACACAAGCTCATGCCGCATACCTCCGCTTGCGCGCCAACCGGTAGACGAACGCCAGCACGCGCGCGACGGCCGCATAGAGCTCCTCGGGGATCGTGTGGCCGATCTCGCAGGAGGCGTGCAGAGCGCGCGCGAGCGGCGGCTGGTGGACGATCGGGACGTCGTGCTCTTCGGCGATCCGGCGGATCTGCAGTGCGATCAGGTCTTGGCCCTTGGCGACCACCTCCGGCGCGGTGCGCGAGCCGTCGTAGCGGAGCGCGACAGCGAAGTGGGTGGGGTTGGCGATCACCACGTCGGCGGTGGGGACGGCGGCCATCATCCGTTTGCGCGCCGCCTGCGCCTGACGGCGGCGCAGGGCGGTTTTGACCTCGGCCGGCAGGCCGTACTGGCGCATCTCGTCTTTGACCTCCTGCTTGGTCATCCGCAGCGCGCGCTCGTGGCGGTGGCGCTGCCAGACGTAGTCGAGCACGGCGATCACCAGATAGGCGAAGGCGGCGTGCTGGGCGATGGCCATGCCGCGGTTGCCCATCGTTTTGCCGAGCAGTCCGGGCGGCAGCCCGACTTCGGCGGCGAGCGCGTTCATCCCGGGGACGATCGCGAGCGCCGCGGCGCCGCCGACGACCGAGAGCTTGGTGAGCGCCTTGAGGGTCTCGAACACGGCGTTGGGACCGAACAGGTTGCGCGCTCCGGAGACGGGGTTGATGCGCTTGAAGTCGAGCTTCAGCGGACGCGGCGCGGGGCGGAAGCCGACCTGGCCGGCGCCGGCGAGCAGGCCGGCGAGCAAGCACACGAGCGCGATCGGGCCGACCGTGTAGCCGATCGTGGTGAGCCCCACCTCCAGCAGCGCGTGCAGCCCGCCGGCGGTGACGGCGCGGCCGGGCATGGCGATCTCGCCGAAGATCTCGCGGAAGGCGTTGCCCGTGGAGCTGACCACCGCGGGGCCGAGCAGCGTGATCGCGAACAGGCCCGCGGCCAGCACCAGCGAGCCGCCGACGTCGGCGGAGCGGGCGAACTGGCCCTCCTTGCGCGCGCGCTGGCGCCGCCGCGGGGTGGGCTTCTCGGTGCGGTCGTCACGTGCCAAGGCGGATCACCCCACGTGCAAGGCGCCGAGCGCGGAGCCGACCGAGATGGACATCTGGTTGGAGATCCAACCGGCGACGAACGGCAGCGAGGCGCCCACCATCAGCAGCGCGACCGCGACCTTCGCGGGGAAGCCGACGGCGAACACGTTGAACTGCGGCACCACGCGCGAGACGACGCCGAAGGCGACGTCGGTGATCAGCAGCGCGATCAGCACCGGCGCGGCGATCTCCAGAGCGGACACGAACACGGTGGCGAACACCTGCTCGACACCAGCCCACAGCGAGGAGATACGCGGCGCGGAGGTGAGGGGCACAAGCGTGAAGGTGCGATCCAGCCCGCGCAGCAGCCACGCTTCGCCGTCGACGACCAGGAAGACGGCGATCCCAAACAGCGAGTAGAGATGCGCGAACACGCTGCTTTCGGCGCCGTTGAGCGGGTTGATGAGGTTGCCGTAGGAGAAGCCGGCGCCGAGGTCGGCGAGCGAGCCGGCCGCTTCGATGGCGGCGAACAGCACCGAGAAGGAGAAGGCGAAGCCGAGCCCGACGAGGATGTTCTCGACCGCGAGCGCACCGAGCCCGACCGGCCCGCTGGGGATGTGCTGGCCGTGCAGCGCGATCGGCGCGAAACCGATGGCGATCCCCACGGCGATGATCCCGCGTACGCGCGGCGGGATGATCGGCGAGGAGAATGGCGGCGCCAGCAGGAACAGCGGCGAGACGCGCGCCAGCACGAGGATGAAACCGGCGAGCTGGTTGCCGGCGAGCTCGCTGAGGATTCGCGTCATCAGCCCACCAGCGTGGGAATCGCGGTGTAGAGGTTGGTGGTGTAGGCGACGATCTGCCCGAGCATCCACGGGCCGAGCAGCACCACGATCACCGCCAGCGCGGCGATCTTCGGGATCAGCGTGAGGCTCTGCTCCTGGATCTGGGTGACGGCCTGGAAGATGCTCACCAGCAGGCCGACGAGCATCGCCGCGAGCAGCATCGGGCCGCCGACCTTGAACGCCAGGCTCATGGCTTGGGAGGCGAGGTTGACGACTGTGTCTTGGTCCATGGTTTTTTGAGGGAAGGAGAGGAGGGGGTAGGGGTAGGGGGAAGGGGAAGGGGGTGCTCGCCGGGTGAAACGCGTTGTGGCAAAGATGGCGGCGCTAGTGAACGTGAAAGCTCTGCACGAGCGCCTTGATGACAAGGTCCCACCCGTCGACGAGCACGAACAGCAGGACCTTGAACGGGAGTGAGATGAAGGTGGGGGGCAGCATGATCATCCCCATGCTCATCAGCGTGGAAGAGACGATCAAATCGATGATCAGAAACGGCAGGAAGATGAGAAAGCCGATCTGAAACGCGGTCTTCAGCTCGGAGACGATGAACGCCGGGATCAGCACCTCGGTGGGCACTTCCGCACGCGTGTGCGGGTCTTTGGCGTGGGCGAGGTTGACGAACAGCGCGATGTCCTGCACGCGTGTCTGTTGGAACATGAATTCGCGCAGCGGCTGCTCCGCTCGCTCGATCGCCACGGTGGTGCTGATGTGGTGCTCGGAGAGCGGTTCGACCGCGTCGCGCTTGATCGCGCCGACGGTGGGCGCCATCACGAAGATCGTCAAAAACAGCGCGATCCCGACCAGCACTTGGTTGGGCGGCGCGGTGTTGGTGCCGATCGCGGTGCGGATGAAGCCGAGCACGATCAAAATGCGGCTGAAGCCGGTGACGGTGAACAGGATCGCCGGGATCAGCGCCAAACCGCCGACCAGCAGCAGGATCTGCACGGCGTTGGAGGAGTTCAGGTTCACCTAAGTGCTCCCGCGACGCCGCCGGCGGATCGCGTGCTCGCTCGCGGGCTCATCGGCGGACCGTCCATTCGCGCAAACGGTCGAGCAGCGGCACGCCTGCTCCGGGTATGCGCGGGCGCGCCTGGCCGGGGATCTCCAGCGAGCGTGGCCGACCGGTGCCGGTGCCGGTTTCGCCGTCGTCGTCGCCCTGCTCGGCCAGCAGCTCGTGCAGCCCCACCTCTCGCGCCTGGTCCTCGGTGTAACGGTGAATCGGGGCCACCCCGTGCTCGGCGCTGCCCACCAGCAGGTAGTCGCGCCCGGCGCGGACGAGGTGAAGCGTTCGCCCGGAGCCGAGCGCGAGCGTGGCGAGACTCGACAGGCCGGTGCCGGCGGAGCGCGTGTCGCGCGAGGACTTGACCTGCTTGAGAATCCAGGTCAGCCCCCAGATCACCGCGATCACGATCAACAGCCCGACGATCGTGCGCACGATCGAGGCGCCGCCGGTGCTGGTGTGCGATCCACCGCCGGAGGAGGTGGAGAAATTGAGCGGAGTCGATTCGCCGCTGGACTTGGATGTGGGCGTGAACGCCTGCGCCGGGCAGGCGTCGAGGAGCAGCACGGCGGCCGCGAGCAGCGTGCCGAGCACGGGTAGCACGGCACGAACGGCCGCGCGCGTAGGCGTCATGAACCTGGTCATCGAGGGACGACTCCGAGGAGAGTCGCCCCGTTTATCGGCGGCGGTCTAAATGCCTTTAATCGCGCACAGCGGTGAAGCTCACACGAGTGCGTCGATCTGCACGGCCCACTCGCCGCCGGCGCCGACCTGAAGCGTGCCGTGGGCGAAATGGCGGCCGTTGACGTACAGCTCGATCGGATCGTCACCGCCCTGGTCGAGCTCGACGACACTGCCGGACGGCAGTTGCAGCGCCTCGCCGAGCGCCAGCGTGGTGCGGCCGAGCTCCGCCCACACGCGCACCGGCACGCCCATCATTCGCGCAAGGCTCTCGGGCGTGGGGGCAGGCGGCTGGTGGTCGTCCTCGGTTGGGGGCAGTACCGGCGCCGAGACGCGGGCCGGCTGCGACTGCGCGACCGCCGCGCCCGGCGCGATCGCCTCGGTGAGCTTCACCGCGCGCCGCGCGCCGCGCAGCCCCGGCCGCGCGTGGCCGAGCGGAACGCCCTCGGCGTACAGCCGCACCCCCGCGTCGGCGCGCTCCTCGAGCGCCAGCACGGCGCCGGGCGTGAGCGCCAGCATCTGCTCGACCGGCATCCGTAGCGCCCCCACCTCGGCGCGCAAGCAGATGTGTGCGCCGGACAGCCCGTGGCTGACGACGCGCCCCGCGCGCGGATCGGCCTCGCGCGAGGAGGAGCCGCCGCCGAGGATCTCATCGGCCACCGGCTCGATTGCCGACCACGGGAGCAGCAGGCACATGCTGGACGGCGTGGCGTCGATGCGGCTGTCGAAGGTGAGCGCGAAGGTGGGTTCGCCCATGGGCACGACCACGCCGGCGTCGCCCTCGAGATCGACCTCGCCGAGCTGCAGTTCCACGCCGCCGAGGTCGCGCCAGGCGGTGTTGAGGTGGGCGGTGAGCGACTCCAGCAGCCGTTTGGTGAGCGCCCAGTCGACCTCGCTCAGGCGCCGCTCCTGCGGAGCCTGGCTGGCGGCGCCGCCGAGCAGGCACTCGAGCGCCTGCAAGATCAGCGGCGGCTCGACGCACAGCAGCAGCTGGCGCTCGATCGGCGCCACTCCCAGCGCCACGGCGATCGCGTTCGCGGACAGCTGCGCCTTGGCGGCCGCCCACGTGAGCTGACTGGAGTCGGCGAGCGTGAGCTCCACCGGCGCGCGCAGCTCCGTGGAGAGGCGCAGCGAGAAGGCTTCGCAGAAGGGGCCCAGCACGCGCACGATGCGACGGCGCAACTCGGCGGTGAACTTGGTCGGCTGCGAGAAGTCGACCGTGCGGATCGCAGGCTCGGCGACACTCATCGGGGTTGCATCACTCCTATGCGGGGGCGGTGGGGGCCGTGGGTGGCGCGGGAGACGTGCGCTCGGCGTCGGGCTGCGCGTCGCCGAGCCCCAGCGCCGCGGCGTCGGGCCGCTCCTCGGCGAGCGCCTGCGCGGCGACATCGCCCTCGATCAGCTCGCTGACGCGCAAACCGAACTGCTCGTCGACCACCACCACCTCGCCGCGCGCGATCGGCGTGCCGTTGACCAGCAGGTCCACCGGCTCGCCGGCGAGCCGCTCCAAGGTGAGGATCGAGCCGGGGCGCAACTGCAGCGTCTCGCCGACGGTCATGCGCGTGCGGCCGATCTCGACGCTCAGCTCCAGCGGCACGTCGCTCAGCCGCCGCAGGTCGGGGTCGGCGCCGGCGCCGGCGGGAGCGCTCTCGTCGAGCTGCTCATAGACGACGGCGTCGCTCATTGCACGGTCACTTCCGGCAGCAGCACCGCTTCGACCTTGACGTCGGTCTGCTTGCGGATGTCGGCGAGGATCTGGTGCTTGATCGCTTCACGGCCGTGGTCGGAGACGAGCGCGCTGCCGGTTTGGCCGGTGACGACGTTGGTGACGATTTCGCGCACCACCGGTTCCTCCGGCAGCGTGCCGGGGCCTTCACTGGAGCTGGAGGAGGCGGTCGCCGACGCGCCGTCGCTCTGTCCGGGTGCGAGGTCGAGCGCCACCGAGAGCTTGGCGTAGTGGCCTTCCTCGAGGTTGAGCAGGAACGACTGCGGCATCGCGTAGATCGTCCCCTGGATCTTCATCTTGACGGTCTTTTTGGGCTTCATCATGGTGTAGCCGACGCCGAGCACCAGCAGCAGCACGACGGGAACGATGATCTTGGCTTTGGACATGATCGCGTGGGGGTCGGATGACAGCAGTGGTTGAAGGTGCTGGCGGACGGTGATCGGCGTGCGCCGACGAGGCGGCCGTCCTCCTGTGTATCGGCCGGACTCGGGCTATCAGTAGAGGCGTTGCAAGACGATCTCCACGCGCCGGTTGAGCGCGCGGCCGGCGGCGGTGGCGTTGGAGGCGACGGGGTGCTGTTCGGCGTAGCCGACGGCGCTGAGGCGCCCGGGGTCGACGCCGCGGGAGATGAGGAAGCGCACGACCGCGCTGGCACGCGCGGTGGAGAGCTCCCAGTTGCTGGCGTAGGTGCCGCTGATCGGCACGTCGTCGGTGTTGCCTTCGACCGCCACCGGGTGGACGTGGTCGATGTCGAGCAGTTGCGCGATCTCGCTCAGCAGCGGTGCGCCCTGGGGCTGCAGCGCGGCGCTGCCGGAGGGGAACAGCAGGCTGTCGGTGAGCACGCGGATCGCCAGGCCGCGCTGTTCGATCGTGGCGTGCAGTTGCTGGGAGAAGCCGTGGTGGGCGGCGTATTCGTTGAGCTTGCGTTGCAGCGCTTCGAAGTTGCGTTGCTCCTGTGCGGCGGCGTTGAGGTTGGCGGTGCTGGGCATGCTGTGTGCCGCGGCGGCGCTCGAGGAGGAGCTGGATGTGTGTTCGAGTTCGCTGGTGGCGTTCGGCGTCAGGCGCACGATCGCGGGCGTGTCGATCTTGGTGGGGATGCGGCTGGAGTTGGCGCTGGCGCCCGGCTGTGCGATCGCCTTGCCGCCCGGCAGGATGTTGCCGGAGAAGGCCGCTTTGAGCGCCTGCTGGAGGGTGACGAACTTGGAGATGTTGACCGAGGAGATCGAAAACAGCACCATGAACAGCGCCATCAGCAGCGTGATCATGTCGGCGTAGGTGAGCAGCCAACGCTCGTCGTTGTCGTGCTCGGCGGCGTGCCCGCCACGTTTGCGACCGTGCCGGCGCGCCATCAGGGAAGCCTTCCGTGGGTCGGCGATCCAGCCGGCGCGCTCGCGGCGGTACCGATCATCACGCGGCCTCGGCCTGGACGCGTGCACCGGCCCCGGCGCGCGCGGGGGCGCCGCTGCCGGCGCCTTCCTCCTCGCCCTCGCGTTCCAGTGGGGGCAGGTAGGACATCAACTTTTCCGACACCAACCGCGGGTTGTCGCCGGCCTGGATCGAGAGGATCCCCTCGAGCGTCATCATCCGCAGCCCCACCTCTTCGGCGGAGATCGCCTTCAGGCGGTTGGCGATCGGCAGGAAGATGACGTTGGCGGCGCCGACGCCCATCAGCGTGGCGAGGAACGCGGAGGAGATCGAGGGGCCGAGCGTGGAGGGCGCGGAGAGGTTGGCGAGCACGTGCACCAGTCCCAGCACGGTGCCGATGATCCCCATCGTCGGGGCAAACCCGCCGGCCTTCTCGAACGGCGCCGCCGCGACCGCGTGGCGGGCGGCCATGCCGTCGACCTCGGCCTCGATGATCGCGTGCACCATCTCCGGGTCGGTGCCGTCGACCACCAGCTGCAGGGCGTTGCGGGTGAAGGGATCCTCGATCTCGCCGAGCTGGGCGTCGAGCGCCAGCAGGCCGTCGCGGCGGGCCTGGTCGGCGAGCCCCACCAGCATGTCGAGGCGCCCCCGCAGATCGGGCGGTTCGGAGGAGAAGCTGAGCTTGTAGAGGCTCGGGATGCGCTTCATCGCGGGCATCCCGACGCTCGCCAGCGTGACGCCGCCGGTGCCGCCGAGGATGATCATCAGCGCCGGGATGTTGATGAACGCGGCCGGCGAGGTGCCGTCCATCATCGAGCTGAGCAGCAGAGCGCCGAACGCGCACCCGATTCCTATGGCGGTGGCGGCCTTCATCGCCCTCGTTCATCGGCCGTGGCCGGCGATCCTTCAACCCGTGCTGGACGTGTGCGCAGATCACGCACCGCGCCGGTCCTCGCCGGGCCGCGCTCGGGATCTTCCTGTTCCCGCCCGCCCCGGCGGTTGCGCATCGCCTCCGACAGCACGTCCACCCGCCACGCGCGCACGGCGTCGGCGACCTCGGCGGGGCTCTCGGCGACCACCACCTTGGCGGTGGTGGCGAGCGTCACGACGGTGTCGGGCGTCGACTCGACGGTGACGATCAAATCGGGGTTGATCTGGAAGGGCTCGTCGGAGTGCCCGAGCCGGTGCACGGTGATCATGCGAAGCCTTCTCTCTGGTGTGGGTGTCGATGAAGACCTGGTTGCAGTGCGAGGTTGGCGGTTGGTTGGCGCGAGCCGGATGTGGTGGGGCGCGACGCTCCTCGCGCGCCGCGCCCACCGGCCTCGGTGTGTCGTCCCTGCCGTCCCGCGATCCCGAGCCCCGTGACCAGGCGAGGCGCGGCGCGGCGCGGTCGGCGTGCAACGAGTTACTGGACCATGCTCACCACCGTCTGCAGCATTTCGTTGGCGGTGGTGATGACCTTCGAGTTGGCTTGGTAGCCGCGCTCGGCGGTGATCATCTGGGTCATTTCGGTGGCGAGGTCGACGTTGGACATCTCGAGCTCGCCGCCGATCGTCTGGCCGAAGCCGCCGGTGTCGGGGGTTCCGACGACCGGTGCGCCGGAGTTGGCGCTCTGCGCCCACACCGAGCCGCCGAGGCGCTGCAGCCCGGCCTCGTTGGGGAACTGCGCGAGCGTCAGGTAGCCTGCTGTCACCTGTTTCTGGTAGGTGGGCGAGGCGGGGTTCTCGTCGGTGTAGGTGACTGAGCCGTCCTGTCCGATCGAGATGTTGGCCGAGCCGGGAGGGATTACGAGGTAGCTTTCTTCTTTGCCCGGTTTGTAGGTGATGTTGCCGGGTTCCGGTTCTTCTTTGACCGCGTTCACGCCCATCACATACAACCCGGACTGCGTGGTGAGATAGCCCTTGGTGTTGGTGGAGAGGTTGCCGGCGCGCGTGTAGTCGACGTTGGTGGGCAGTGCCGGCGGCGCACCGGCGCCGACGCGCAGGAACCCTTCGCCCTGGATGGCGATGTCGAGCGGGTTGTTGGTGGATTGGAAGGAGCCCTCCGACATTTCGTTTTCGATCGCCGACAGCTGCACGCCGAGGCCCACCTGCAGCGGGTTGGTGCCGCCGTTGGTGGAGGTGGTGCCGGAGGCGCCGCGCAGTACCTGGGTGAGCGAGTCGGCGAACGTCACCCGCGAGGACTTGAAGCCGACGGTGTTGACGTTGGCCAGGTCGTTGGCGGTCTGGTTGAGCATCGTCTGATTTGCGTCGAGGCCGCTGATCGCGGCGTACATACCACCCATCATGGGCGATCACTTCCTTTCGCGGCCTCCTCTGAGAGGTCCGGCCGTGGTTGCGGTGGTCCATCGTGGACCCTGTCGTTGAGTTGCTTCCTGTTGGTAGCGGTATGGGGTTTTTCGGGTGTCCATCGATTGAGTTGGTCTGCGGGGGATCGGATCGAGCGGGTGTTTCTCCTTGTTCGTGAATGACCAGCTCGTCGCTATGCGAGAACGGCGCTGTCGATGTTGGTGAACACGTGCTCGCGCATGTGTTCCGGGCTCACCGCCGTGAGGACGGTGCGATTGGCGACGGAGACGACGAAGGCGGTACCGTCGACCAGTACCACCGAGTCGCGCGAACCCTTCCCGGCGGCCCGTCCGACACCGTCTTCCAGACGGCTGAGCGTGCTGGGATCGAGCGGGATTCCGCGGCGTTCCACCCGCTGCAGCGCGTGCTTGGAGAAATGCAGCGGCTGCGCGCCGCTCGTCTTGGCGGCGCGCTGCAGCACGTCGGCGAACGACGGCCCGGTGGGAGCCGCGGCGGGCGCCGGCCGGCTCGTGCCGGGCGCATTGTCGCCCGGAATACCACCCGGAGGCAGCAGTGCGGGATTGAGCGCAACGCTCACGAAACCTCCGTGATGCTCGACGGTTCGATTCCGCTGGTCCCTTCGACGGTGAGCATGGCGCCGCTGGAGGAAACCTCGACGCTCTGGACGGTTCCCTGGGCGGTGGCGCCGGTGGAGGGGTCGGTGTAGGAGACGGTGTGCCCGATCAGCCCCACGGCCTGCGCAACCTGCTGGGCGGATGCGGCGTGCGAGCTGGTTTCCGCGAGGTTGGTGGTTTGCTCGAGCTGGGAAAACTGCGCGAGCTCGCTGACGTATTCGGTGCCGTTGCTGGGTTCCAGCGGGTTTTGGGCCTTCAACTGCGCGACCATCAACTGCAGGAACGCGTTCTTGCCGAGTTCGGCGCCGGGATTGGCGGGTTCGGTGGCGGCGCCTTTCTGCGCGGCGCTCGCGGCGGCGGGCGCCGGCGATGCGGTAGGGGTGACTGTTGAGGTGGTCATCGCGTTGTCTCTCGATTTCTCAGGTGGCTGTGGTGGGCGAGCTGGTTGGTTGGTGTGAGTGGTTGGCGGGGGCGCGCGAATTATTGGTTGGTGTGCGAGCTGATGGGCGTTATCTGGGGCGACCCGGAAGGTGTTGTGTGCTCTTTTTGGACTCCAACCAAATTCACGCGAGCACGTCCACCAAGGCGCCATTGCCTTGGCTCTGGGTCGGGGCCACGGCTTGCTGCTCGATCTGTATGTCGGAAGTAGAGTTGTCGACTTCGCCGCGCTCGCCTCGGGGGCTGCGCTGGCCGCTTTCGCCGCGTCCGGCCGCCCCGTTGTGGCCGTGCTCGGCCGTGGGGCCGCCGTGGGCGGCCTGCTCGTGATGGCCAAGTTCGAGAGTGGCGAGGTTGAGGCCGAGCGAGGTGAGCGACTGGCGCAGCTCGCCGTGCCCGCCGACGAGTGCTTGCGCGACGGCCGAGGTGCCGGCGGTGACGCGCGCGATCAGCCCTGCGGCGGTCTGCACCAGGTGGATGCGAATCTCACCGAGCTCGGCCGGTTCCAGCGCGATGCGGGCCTGCGCCAGCCCCTGGCGGGCGGCGAGCTGGATGGTGCCGTCGAGTTCGTCGAGCGCCTGTTGCAGGCCGACGCCGGCGTCGGCCGGCTCCGCCTGCGCGTGGTCGCCGAGGGCGTTGGTGCCCGCGGCACCGCCGCTGGCGGCTGCCAGGCCCGATTCGCCGGCCGTCGCCGGCGTGCCGGCACCCAAGCTCGGAGCGGCGTCCGTCGCCGAGCGCAGGTCGTGTGCGGCAAGCGGCGCCGAGGCGGCCCGTCGGACGGTGGAGCCGCTCGGTTGCAGGGGTGGGTGTGGATGCTGGGTGGCCGCCCCATATCCGTGGTCGTGGCCGGCGGTGCCCTGGATGGCCGAACGGAGACCGGAGCCGGCCGTGTGCGGTTCGACGGCGAACGTCGATGCGGGCGTGGATCCCGGGGCGCCCGCGAGCCTGGAGCCGTCGGACGTGGGCCGATCGGCGCCCGCGGCCGTCGCCGCAGGAGTGGCCCGCCCGCTGCCGGCTGCCGCAGCACCGCTCCCGAGTTCGTCGCCGGTTGCGACCACAGCGCTCCCGAGTGCGTCGCCGGCCGTTGCGTCAGCTCCCGGCGACGACGAGAGGCTTCGCCCGCCCGGCAGAGTGGTGTCGCCCGACTGGTCGGGCATCGAAGCGGTGTCGACCGGTGTGGCGTCGAGTACGCCTGTGCGGCCAGGTGGGTGTTGCGCGGCGCCGCTGGACGGAGCGGACCCGGTGCTGCGAGCTTCGCTCTCGGTGTGGGGGCTGGCGGCCCCGAGCCCAGGTCCGGGGGACCCGGTGGGAGCCTGCTCGTTTCCCGCGGCTGCGCGCCCCTGCGCGGCGCCGATGCTCGGGGTGCGTGAGCTGTCGTCGCCGGCGTCCATGCGCGACGCGTCGCCGGCTGGCGGATATCCGTCACCCCGCGGACTGGACGCACCGGCAGAGGTGGCCAGTGGCGCCACGCCGCCAGCGGCTGCGCCGTGCGCGGCGGCACTGTCGGAACCAGTCTGACCGGCGGCGGCTTGACCAGCGGTGGGCTGGTCTGCGACCGGCTGGCCTGCGACTGGCTGCCCCAGGCCCGGTGGGCCGTTGGCGGCGGGCTGACCAGCAGAGGCGGTCGTTCCCTGATGGGCTTGTTCGGCTTCGCGTTCCTCGCGACGCGATTCGCGTTGGTGGCCTTCCGCAACGGCGGTCCGGGCCTGTTCGGTGCTGAGCGTGCTCGCGAATGGAGCGCCTTCGGGCGGCGCGCCCCGCGGCGGCCCCGCGCCGGGCGGGGCTCCCGGCGGGGCGAGCGCAAGCAGCGGTGCGGGGGCGGCGGGACTCACGCTCGCACGTCCCCGGCGACGGTCTGGTTGTAGGCGGCCGCGTTGCCCAGCACTTTGCTGACGTACTGTTGGGTTTCGGCGTAGGGCGGCACGCCGCCGTACTGCTGCACCGCTCCGGGGCCGGCGTTGTAGGCCGCCAGCGCGTCGGCGGCGTTGCCGCCGAACTGGCGCATCTGCTCGGCGAGGAAGTGGGCGCCCCCTTCGATCGCTTCGGCGGGGTTGAGCGGTTCGGCCACGCCCAGCGACGCGGCCGTGCCGGGCATCAGCTGGGTGAGCCCCTCGGCGCCGGCGCCGCTGTGGGCGCCGGGGTCGAAACCCGACTCTTGCTCGATCAGCCCGTACAGCAGCGCCGGGTCCAGCCCGTTGCGGGCGGCGGCCTGTTGGATCATCGGGACGTAGGCGGCGCCCGCAACGGGAGCGCCGGAGCCGGTGGCGGTGCTCGTACCGGAGCCGGTGGCGGTGCTCGTCGGGCCATACGCGGCAACAGGCGTCTCGTCCGAAACCGTGGCGATCGGGGACGCAGCGTCGGCGCCCGCTTCGACATCCGTGGATTGCGCGGCGTTGAGCGCCGCGCCGAAGCTAGCGCTGGGCGAGCCGGTTGCCACTTCGCTGGGCGTGCCGGTTTCCACCTGGGAGATGAGCGCCTGCAACTGCTGGATGCGTTCGGCCGCCGCCACCATCGGATTCCACCCGCCGCTGGCGGCAGCGTCGGTGCCGGTCGTGGCCGGCGCGATCGCGCCCACTTCGCCGATCGCGGCGACGCTCATGCGGCGCTCCTGCGGAAGCGCTCGAGCGCGATCTCGTCGAGCTGCCGGTCTTCGCGGCGCGCGGCCTCGCGGGTGTGCTCGGCGTGCTGGCGCTCCTTGAGACGCTCCAGCATACGGTGCTCGCGCGCGGCCAGCCCGAGCTGAGCGTTGCGGTTGGCGACGTCGGCCTCGTGGCGCTCGAGCTCGCGCATGCCCATCGTGCGCTGCGCCTCGACGTGTTCGATGAAGGCCTGGCGGGCGAGCAGCTCGGTCGCGTCGACGGACTCTCCCTCCGACTCTCCGGCCGCCAGACGCTGGCCGTCGCGGGCCTGCTCGAGGTGGTACTCGACCGCGCGCAGACGATCGTGGCTGGCGGTGAGCTCCACCACCGCATGCGCAAGCTCCTGGCGTGCGAGATCCTCGGTGCGCTGGCGCAGCGCCCGGACGCGCTCGAGGCGGAAGCGGAACGAGGGAGCAGTGCTCACGGGCCCCGTAATCGGACGGACGGCGCGGTTCTTGAGGGCACTCGCTTGGGCATCGGAGTCGTGCGGAGGGCATTCGCATGGGCGCCGGAGGCCTGCGCGATCACTCGCAGGCGGGGGCCCCAAGCCAAAAACTATCCCGATCAACGAATCTATGTAACCTCTTGTGTATGCACCACGGAGGAGAGTTTCGTGTGGACGCCTCTGAGCGACCGCCGGGCGGCGCTTGTCCGCCGTACGGGTGGTGCGTCCCGGGTAGATCCGGGTTTCCAGTGGATCTGATGATCGGATCTATTTCATAGAGAAGTGATCCGAACGACAAGACGATTCGCAAAATACAGTATGACCACCTTCGTCCAAAGCAGCAAGGAAGCGACGCCATGCCCGGGCGAGCGGGTGGAGCCAACCTATCGACCAACAGCCCGGGGGAGAAAACATGAGCAAGAAAAAAACCGATGAAGTAGTGATCGCGCTCTCACCGCTGCAGGTGGAGCAGGTGATGCGCTCCGCCGGGCGCAGCCGCAACGGCACGGTGTCCAACCTGCTGCTGGCGGCGCTCAATCATGCCTATCAACCCAACGAAAAAAACGGCAAGGGGAAACCATCCCCACTGCAAAAGGCCACGCGGGCGGCGCTGGAAGATGCGCTGGAGGACCCGCAACTGTCGCAGTCGCTTCTGCGCGGCCTGGCGATCCTCGCCTCATACGGGCCCGATCGCCCGTGGCGGGCGATCATCGACCTCGCGGGGCAGCTGGGGATGTCGCCGTCGACAACCCACCGCTACGTGAAGACGCTGCGGGCGGTGGGCCTGCTGGAGCAGAACCCCGAGACACGCGAGTACCGCCCGGTGGCGGCAACGTAGGGCGGTGTATGCCGGCGCGCTGCTGTGTCCTCGGTCGCGATCAAAGCTCCAGGCCGAGTGCCGGAATCGCGGTGGCGACGAAGACGTCGGGGGCGCTTCCGGGCGCCTCCGTGCGGCTCCCGCCGGGAGCCGCGGCCTGCGACTCGCCGCCGGCGCTCGGGACGATCTCCTCGGCGTCGAGGATCTCGCCGCTGCGCTGCACCAGCGAGCGCTCCAGCGACTCGCTGAGCTCCAGCAGCGCGCGATCTGACTCGCGCGGATCGCTCGGCTCGGCGACCGCTTGGCGCAGGAAGGCGTCGATCCGCGCGCGGTGCTCCAGGGCGGTGTCGAGCAGCGGGTCGCTGCCGGCGTGGTAGGCGCCGATCGAGATCAGATCCTCCTTCTCGCGCAGCGTGGCCAGCGCCGCGCGCAGCCGCTGCCCGGCGGTGGCGATCTCCTCGGGGACGATCTCGCCGATGAGGCGGGAGACGCTTTGCAGCACGTCGATCGCCGGATAGTGGCCGGCGTGGGCGAGCGAGCGCGTCAAAACGATGTGCCCGTCGAGGATCGAGCGCACGGCGTCGGCGATCGGCTCGTTCATGTCGTCGCCGTCGACCAGCACGGTGTAGAGACCGGTTATGGAGCCCTCGGGGCTGGTGCCGGCGCGCTCCAGCAGGCGCGGCAGCAGCGCGAACACCGACGGCGTGTAGCCGCGCGTGGCGGGCGGCTCGCCGATCGCCAGGCCCACCTCGCGCTGCGCGGTGGCGAAACGCGTGACGGAATCCATCATCAGCATCACGTGGTGGCCGTGGTCGCGGAAGTGCTCGGCGATCGTGGTGGCGGTGAAGGCCGCCTTGATCCGCACCAGCGCCGGCTGGTCGGAGGTGGCGACGACCACCACCGAGCGCTCCAGGGCGTCGCCGAGATCGCGCTCTACGAACTCCCGCACCTCGCGCCCGCGCTCGCCCACCAGCGCGATCACGTTGACGGTGGCAGAGGTGGAGCGGGCGATCATCCCCAGCAGCGAGGACTTGCCGACGCCCGAGCCGGCGAAGATCCCCAGGCGCTGACCGCGCCCGCAGGGGACGAGGCTGTCGAGCGCGCGCACGCCGAGCGCCACCCGCTCGCTGATCCGCGGTCGCTCCATCGCCGAGGGCGGCGGTGCGAGCGTGGAGCAGAGCTCGCCGGCCGCCGGCGCCGGGCGCTCGTCGAGCGGGGCGCCGAGCCCGTCGATGACGCGCCCCAGCAGCTGTGCGCCGGCGGGCACGCGAAACGGCGCTCCGGTGGGCAGCACCCTGGTGCCGGGGCCGATCCCGTGCAGCTCCCCCAATGGCATCAGCAGCGTGCGGCCGTCGCGAAAGCCCACGACCTCGGCCGGCACCGGCGCCGCGCCGCCGCCGCGCCTGCCGGGCTCGGGGGGCTCGCCGTCGGCGACGGGGTCGCGCTCGGTGGCGCCCACCAGGCACACCTCGCCGACCTCGGCCCGCAGGCCGGTTGCCTCGATGATCAGCCCGATCAGGTTGCTGACGCGGCCGTGGCAGCGGGCCAGATCGGCGCCTTCGAGCGCGGTGGCGGCGCGGGCGAGGAGCTCAGCGGTCATCGCCGCCGTCCGGTTGTGCGGTGGCGAGGTCGTCCGTGTCGCGTGGCGGCTGGCGGACGTCGAGGTCGATCGTCTCCGGCGTGGCGCCGCCAAGCTCCGTTTGCACCACCTCGCGCGCGCGCTCCAGCTGGGTTTGCACGGTGGCGTCGATCTCGCACTCGACGGTGCGCACGATCGCGCCGCCACGTCCCACGCGACGGTCGCAGTGAACCTCGCAGTGCTCGATGCCGCCGGCTTCGTTTTGCAGCTCGCCGATGGCGGCGCTGACGAGCTCGAGGTCGGCGGGGTCGACCAGCACGGTGATACGCCGTCGCTCGGTGACGCGGCGCAGCGCGCCGCGGACCGTGTCGAGCACGCGCTCGGGCTGGACGTGGAGCGCGCCGGCGAGCACCTTGGCGGCGAGCGTGAGTGCCAGCGCGACCGCGTCGCGCTCGGTCTCGTCGGCGAGCCGCCGGCGCAATGTGGCGGCGTCGGCGAGCGCGGCGGTGAGCGTTTCGGCGGCGGCGAGAACCTCGGCGTGCCCATCCTCGCGCCCGAGCGCGAGACCGTCGGCATAGCCCTCGGCTCGCGCCGCCTCGCGGATCCGCTGGGCTTCGGCGTCGGCGTCGGCGAGAATCCGCGCCGGACTGCCGAGCGGCGGCGGTGCCGAGGGCTCGAGCTGCTCCAGCGGGTAAGCTCGGGCCTCCGTCCAGTCGGTCTTTGTGATGGAGTCGGGCGCCGTCCGGGCGCCCTTGACCGCGCCTTCGGCGCTCATACCACCGCGTCCTCTTCGCTGTCGTCGTCGCCGCCGCCGATGACGATCGTGCCGGCCTCCTCGAGGCGGCGCACGACCGCGACGATCCGGCCTTGGGCGGCGTCGACATCGCGCTTGCGCTGGGGTTGCTGGACCTCCATCTCCTCCTGGAGCATGGCGGCGCCGCGCTCGGACATGTTGGTGAGCAGCTTCTCCTTGACGGCGTCGGGCACGCCGCGCAGCGCGAGCACGAGGTCCTTCTGGTTGGCCTCGCGCAGCACCTGTTGGATGGCGCGGTCGTCGAGCTGCACGATGTCCTCGAACACGAACAGCATCCGTCGCACCTCCTCGGCCAGGTCGGGGTCGACGTCGCCGAGGTGGTCGAGCACGGCGCGCTCGGTGGAGCGGTCGGCGTGGTTGATGATGTCGGCGAGCGCCTTGGCGCCGCCGGCGGTGGCGTACTCCTGCTCGGCCACGGCGGTGAGCTTGCGGCGCACCACTTCCTCCACCTGCTGAATGACGCTCGGCGAGGTCTCGCCCATCCGCGCGATGCGCAGCGCGATGTCGGGCTGCATCCGCTCGGGCAGCCGCGCCAGCACCTGGGCGGCGAGCACGGTGTGCAGGTTGGCGGTCACCAGCGCGATCGTTTGCGGCGACTCGGAGCGCAAAAACGAGACGATCTGCTCGGGGGGCGTGCGGCGCAGGAACTCGAACGGACGCATCTCGATCACGGTGGAGAGGCGTCCCAGCAGCTCCTCGGCGCGCTCGGCGCCGACCGCGCGCTCGAGCACGTCGCGCGCGAAGTCGATTCCACCGGTGGTGCTGCCCAACCCGTCGGCGCCCGCGGCGGCGGCGACCTCGCCGAGGATCGCCTCGGCGGTTTGCTCTTCGACGGAGCCCATCTTGGCCATCTCCAGCGAGAGGCTCTCGATCTCTTCCTCGTGCAGGTGCTGCATCACGTCGGCGGCGCGTTCGGAGCCGAGCGCGGCCATCAGCACGGCGGCCTTGCGGCGGCCGGCGAGGCGCGCCACGGTGTGCATGGGCAGCGCCGCGGGGGTGGGCTGCTCGGAGGCGGGCGGCAGCTCGATCGCCACGGGCTAGTCCTCCTGCATCCAGTTGCGCACCTGCTGGGCGACGCGGTCGGGATTGCTCTGCGCGAGGTTCTCGACCTGCTTGCGCACCGGCAGCGGCGCACCGTCGTCGCCCAAGCCCGCGCCGGCGGCGGCAAGCGCCGGGACCGGCTGGCGGCCGCCGCCGTCGCCCGGCGCGGAGGAGCTTTCGCGCTGCAGCTCGGAAAGGCGGATGGGGAGCTCCAGCTCGCGCAGCCACGGCGGCTGGTGGTCGATCGCTTCGCGCTCGCGCTTGCGCAGGGCGCGGGTGGTGAAGAACAGGAAGATCAGCGAAGCGATTCCGATCAGCACGTACTTGGCGTCGCCCATGATCCCGCCGGTGGCGCTTTCGGCGGCGGCGGGGGAGACGGGCTTGGCGAAGGCCATCTGCCCGATCGAGATGGTGTCGCCGCGCTTGGCGTTGATGCCGGCGGCGTTGGTGATCGCTTCCTTGATCGCGGGGATCGAGGCGGCGGGCACGGAGTGGTCGAGCAGCACGGAGACGTGCTGGTTTTCGACCGCCCCGGGGGTGACTGTGGAGTGGGTGACGGTCTTGTCGACGCCGAGCGCGGAGCTGGTTACTTCGTGCTTGTAGTTGGACTTGCCCGAGCCGCCGGTTTGCGCGTAGGCGGGGATGTTGGCGGTGCCGGCGGCGCCCGTGCCGCCCGAGCCGGTGAGCGTTTCGAGGTTTTTGCTCTGTTGCAACGGCACGCCCGCCTTGCCGTAGGTGAGCAGTTCTTGAGTGGTTTGGTTGGTGTTGAGCGTGGCGTACACCTGCACCTCGGCTTTGCCGGCCCCGAGCGTTTGCGCGAGCATCGTGTCCAGCGATGCCTCCATCGAGTCGTCGTAGCGTTCCTGGGCGGCCTGCTTTCCGCCTGCGCCACCGCCCGGTTCGCCTTCCTGTGAGGGCCACAGCAGCTGCCCGCTGGCACCGGTGATGGTCACCTTCCGTAGCTGCAGCCCGGGCACCGAGGAGGCGACCAACTGCGCGATGCCGCGCACCGAGGTGGAGTTGAGCGAACTGGAGCTGGAGCCGCTCAGCAGCACCGCGGCGGAGGCGGCGTTTTGGTTTTCGCCGAACAGCTGGTTTTGCTGGGAGGGGAGGACCAGCTCGACCTGTGCGCCCGATACGCCCTGGATGTTGTCGATCGTCTGCTCGAGCTGTCCCTGCAGCGCGCGTTGGTAGGTGACCTGCTGCTGGAAGTTGCTTTCGCCGAGGCTGGATTTTTCAAACAGCGAGAAGCCGGGCTGGGTGTTGCCGAGCAGTCCCGCGCCGGCCAGCGCCACCCGCGCGCGGGCGGTCTCGTTGGACTGCACCGCCAGCGCGGTGCCGTTGTTTTGCAGTTCGTAGCCGATCCCCTGCTGGTCGAGCGCGCTGGTCATCTTCCCCGTCTGCGCCGGTTCCAGGCCGGTGGCGATCATGGAGTAGGACGGTTTGGAGACCATGTGCACGAACAGGTAGATGAACACGATTCCGGCGAGCGTGCTGGCGCCGAGCAGCAACCAGCCACGGGGGGTGAGGCGCGAGGTGATTTGTCGAATGGGCATGGGTGGTTACACCTGTGTTTGGAAGATCTGCTGGACGGCTTCGACCGCCTTGGTGCGCACCTGCGAGGCCAGCTGCATCGCCAGCTGTGCATCGGCGACAGTCACCACGGCGCTCTCGGGGTTGCCGGCGGTGCCGGTGGCGAGCGCCTGCGCGGCGCCGTCAGAGCTCTGCTGGGTGGCTTCGAGCGAGGAGATGGCGTGCGTGAGCGCTTCGCCGAAGCCGCCACCGCCCGCACCTTCGCCGCTTCCGGCGCCTTCGGACCCGGCGGAGCCGCCGGCGCCTTCGAGGCCGCCGGCGCCTTCCAAACCCGAGGCGCCTTCCGGGCCGCCGGCGCCTTCCAGGCCGGCCGATCCGCCGGCGCCTTGGACACCGCGCAGCCGCCCTCCCCCTTCGACGCCTTCCAGGGCGCTGCCGGAGAACGCGCCGGTGGCGCCGCCGGAGGAGCCGAGGTTGAGCCTGTTGGCGGCGCCGCTCGCGGCCGAGCCGCCCGCCGGCGAGGAGCCGCCGAGCGCCCGTTCGGCTGCCGACAGCGCCGAGGTGGCCCCGCCGCTGAGCCCGGTGGAGGAGAGCGCGGCGCTCACGGCGCCCACCGGCAGCACGCTCACTTGAGGATCCCGAGCGTGGCGCTGAACATCGACTTGGCGGTTTGCATGGCGGTCACGTCGGATTGGTAGGAGCGCGACTCGTCGATCAGGTCCGTCATTTCAGTGACGGTGCTGATGTTGGGCATCCGCACGTACCCTTTGGCGTCGGCTTCGGGGTTGCCCGGGTCGTACACCATCTGGTCGGGCGTTTTGTCGGCGACGATCCCAGTCACCTCCACGCCGCCCGCGGGACCGCCCTCGGGTGCGTTGATCCCGGAGTCGGAGCCGAGCGCCCCGGCGAGCGTGGATTCGAAGTCGGAGGGCCCGCCGATCTGGTGGAGCACGACCTCCTGGCGCTGGTAGGGCTGACCTGAGGCGGTGCGGGTGGTTTGCGCGTTGGCGAGGTTCTCGGAGGTGACGTCCATCCGCACCCGTTCGGCGCTGAGGCCGCTGCCGGCGATTTCGATCGCGTCGAACAGGCCCATCAGCTGCTGACCCCCATCGCCGAACGCAGGATTTCGTTGCGGGTGTTCATCACCTGCGTGAGCGCCTCGTATTCGAGGCCGTTCTCGGCCAACAGCGACGATTCCTGGTCGATCGAGACGCCGTTGCCTTCGGCGTCCACCACCTGCGGGCTGACTTCCGGGGTGAACTGCACCGCGGCCGGCGACTCACCGTCGGCCAGCGCCTGGCGCAGCGCACCCTGGAAGTTGAGGTCCTCGCGGTGGTAGCCGGGGCTGTTGGCGTTGGCGATGTTGTTGGTGAGCAGCGTCTGGCGCGTCCAGGCGCCGCGCATCGCGCTTTCGAGAGCCAACTGCGTGGTATCGATCAGGGACATCGGGCGCGGAGGTGGGAAGGCGGCAGTGGAAGGTGGCGGGAAGTTGGCAGATGTGGCTACGAGGGATTGCTGCCCTCCGTGGGCCATACCCGGCTCCCGTCCATGTGAGCCGCCTCCCGGGTCTCGCCCGGGTCGCTCCCGTCATCGGCAGCGCGGGGCCGAGCTTTAGCGTTCTACGCGCTTTGATCGACCCGGTGCACGCGGCGCGCGCCCTGGCGGGCGTAGCCGTGCGCCGTGCGGCTGGCGCGGGCGGCCGTGCGCACGTCGCACAGCATCGCCTCGCGCAGGCACATCAGCGTGGCGGTGGTGCGCTCGTGCAGGGCGGCGGCGCGTTCCAGCGGGCCGCGCGCGTAGGGGGGAGGGGGCAGCGGCAGGTTGGCCGTCAGCTCCTCCCAGCGTGGTCCCAGCGAGCGCAGGTCTTCGATGCGCCCGTCGCGTGCGAGCTGCAGCTCGTGCTCGGCCAGCTCGAGGATCGCTGCGTAAGGGTCGCGCGGTGCGGCGCTCGCCGTTGCCGTTGCCGTGTTGGGCTTGCCGCGCATCTCGCTATCCGTGCGCGATCTGCGCCCACGACTCGCGCAGCTCGCCCAGCATCGCCGACACCTGCTCGACCTTTCCGGCGTCCTGCCCGAGGCGCGCGCGGTTGAGGTGAGCCAGACAGAACTCGTAGATCGCGTGCAGCCGCCCCGCCAGCTGGCCGCCTTGCTCGTGGTCGAGCACGCCGTCGAGGTGGGTGATGATCGTTTCGGCGCGGCGCAGCGTGTTGTGGGCGCGCTCCACCTCTCCCTCCTCCATCGCGGCGGCCGCCTGACGCAGGTAGCGTCGCGCGCCGTCGTACAGCATCACCACCAGGTGCGACGGGCTGGCCGACAGCACCGCGTTCTCGCGGTAGGTCTGGGGTGCTGCGGTGAGTGGGGCCATGCGCTCCTCCGTCGAGTCGCTTTGCATCGTCGCTGGGATGGACGCCCTGGTGATCGGTCGCGCGGGCGCGAAGTTGAGGTGCGGCCGATGTTGCAATCGAGGCCGCCTCCACGCTCTACTGGCGGGGCCGCCGCCTCCAAAACGCCTACGAGCGGGCTGGCACGGGTGGAGCGCGTGGACGCCGTTACCCAGCCTCAGCCGCCGCTGGAGGAGCTGGAGCTGGAGGAGCCCGAGGAGGCCTCGCCGGCGAGCATCGAGGTGAGCTGCTCGCTGAGGCGGGCGGAGGTCGACTTGTTTTGGGCGACCACCTTTTCCATCGCCTCGAATTCCGTCTCCAGCGCCTGCTGGCGCACGGCGAGATTTTCGTTCATCGCCGTGATCTTGGCGCCCAGCTGGGTCACCTGTTCGCTGTCGCCGCTGATCCGTGCTTCCAGCGTGCCGCCCGGGCCGGTGTTGGAGTTGACGAGCGCGTAGAAGCTTTTGGAGAAGCCCTGCAGCATCTTTTCCACGCCCGCCTGGTTGGTGGTGATCGCGTTTTCCAGTTCGGCGGTGTTGAGCGTCAGCTGGCCTTCGATCGCCGACTGCGACGGAGTGGCTTTGCCGGTGGGGGCGCCGGTGCTGATGCCGATGTCGGCGAGGCTGGACATCGCCGCCGGCAGTTCTTTGCCCGGTTCGTACATCGCCTGGCGCATCGCGTTGAGCAGGCCGGTGAGTTCGAAGTCGCCAAACAGCGTGCCGCTCTGCAGTTCGCTGGTGCCGCCCGGCGAGGTGGGCGGCTTGGTGGTGAGTTGCGTGTTGATCGAGGCGACCGTGGAGTTGTAGAGGTTGACGAACGACTGCACCTGGGAGACGATCGCGCTGACGTTGGCGGCCGGCGGCTGCACATCCACCGTGACCGGCCCGCCGGTGGTGGTGAGCGCCTTCAGTTCCAGCGTCACGCCGGGAATCGCGCCGGTGAGCTTGTTGGAGGCGGAGCTGCCGGCGACGCCGTCAATCTTGTATTCCGCGTTGCGGCCTTCTTTGGCCAGTCCCGCCTGTTCGACAAGCGTTTCGCCGGGGTCGCTGACGGCGATGAAGCCCGCCCCGGTGGCGCCGGTTTCGCGGGTGGACAGCACCACCGAGCCTTCGCCGAGCGCCGCCGCATACACAGTGGCGCTGGAGTCGGCGTTGATGTCGTCCACCAGGTCCTGCACGGTGGCGCCCGCCGCCACTTCGATTTCGTGGCCGTCGATCGTCAGTTTTTCGGCGGCGGTGGGGCTTTTGAAGGTGAAGGTGCGCTGCCCCGAATTGGCCAGCTGCGTCACTTCCACCTCATACCCGCCCACGGCGGCACCGGCGGAGGTGGTGGCCGACACGCGGTCCGGTTCGCTGGAGGTGACGCTCTGCGAGCTTTTGAACAGCGTCGGCGAGCCCAGTTCCTGCGCGTCGAAGCCGAGCTGGGTGAGGTTGCTCTGCAGCGACTGCAGCTCCGTGCGCTGTCCTTCCAGGGTGGTTTGCTCGTCGCTGAGGCGTGTGATCGGCTCGCGTTCCACCCCCAGCAGCGCCTGAATGATTTCGCCGGTGTTGAGACCCGACGCCAGACCGCTGAAGTTGATCGGGGCACTGGCGGTGGAGCCGATGGCGGTCATCCGGAGCTCACCTACTCCAGCGGCACGCCGGCCGCCACCGCGGGGGTGTGCAGTTGCCCCGCGGCCTCGAGGGTGTCCAGCGAGTCGAGCGGCGTGCCCGCCGCCACCGCCAGCGCCTGCGCGGCCGACAGCGTCCGCAGCACCGCGCCCGAGCGGTCGCGCACCTCGATGCGCGCGCGTCCGCCGCAGGCGTCCCGCGCGAAGCGCAGTTCGCGACCCTGGTCGCTCAGCCGCTCGTAGGTGTGGGCGGCCTCCTCCATCTGGTTGAGCACCTCCGGCGGGGGGTCCGCCGGAACGGTGTCGATCGAGCTCATGCTGTCTTCCTCCTGAAGGCGCTGGTAGCGGCCCCGTCCTTGGGCCATGTCGCTCGTGTGGGGGTGAATGGTTTGCTCATCTGCATCGGTCCACCGCCGGAAAACTTTAGGTCGGCGGCCGGGTGGTCGAGGTTGCGCGTTTGCACGTCTCCGGTGATCGACCGTGCCGCGGCATCCGTGAGGGGAGATTCACGGCTGCCGGGGGGCGCATTGACGTGGTCGATTCTGATAAGTGCGTGCACCCGAGTGCTGAGAATCGGAAACCGCCGCTAAAGCCCGTCGTCGGCCGCTCCGATGACGGCGGGGTCTTCCGGATCCTGGCCTCGTCTCAGCGGACGGCGGGCGGGCTCCGGGAGGCGCCACTTTCCCTCGAGAAGTCGGAGCGTCAGATGAGATCTATGGAGCACCGCGCCGCCAGGGCCTCGGTCGCCGAGGTGCTGGCACTCTGGCAGCAGTACAAGCGCACCGGCGATCTCGCCGTGCGCGATCGTTTGATTTTCACGTTTACGCCGATGGTGCGTTACATCGTCTACCGCAAGGTGCGCGAGGTGCCGGCGCAGTGCGACGTGGAGGACTTCCTGTCCTGCGGGCTGGAGGCGCTGATCCGCTCGATCGAGCGCTACGACCCGGCCAAGGGCGCCACTCTGGAGCAGTTCGCCTGGACGCGCATCCACGGCGCGGTGCTGGATGAGCTGCGCCGCCATGACTGGGCGCCCCGCTCGCTGCGCCGCGCCGAGCGGACGATCAACGGGGCGCGCGAGCGGTTCGTGGCCGAGCACGAACGCCAGCCCGAGCGCGCGGAGCTGGCCGCCGCCGCCGGCATGAGTCCGGCGGAGTTGAGCAGCCGCCTGGACGAGCTGGCGCTGACCGAGGTGAGTTCGCTCAACCGCACGATCCGCTCGGAGGAGTCGACCACGATCGAGCGGATCGACACGCTGGAGAGCGACGACGACAGTGCCGACCCCACGCTGGCTGCCGAACGGTGCGCCGCCAAGGAGCGCTTCCGCGCCGCCTTCGCGCAGCTGCCCGCGCGCGAGCGTCAGGTGGCGGTGCTGCTGTATGTGGAGGGGCACACGCTGCGCGACATCGGCGCCCGCCTCGGCGTGTCCGAGAGCCGCGTGTCGCAGATCCACACCGAGCTGCGCCGGCGCCTGCGCGAGCGCCTCGCCGGTGACGAAGCGCTGTTCACCGTTGTGTGAATTGGCTCGGCCAAGCGCTAAAGAATCGACCGTATCGGGCGATCACCCGCACCGAGATGGACCTCGGTCTCTTCATCGCGGCGTCCGGCATGGTCGCCGAGCAGACTCGGCAGGCGCAGCTGTCCAACGATCTGGCAAACGCCTCCACGCCCGGGTACAAGTCCGAAGGTTCCCCGCAGCACAGCTTCGGCGAACTGCTGCTGGCCAACACGACCGACGGGCGCACGATCGGCTCGCTCACCGAGGGCGTGCAGCTGGGCAAAAGCTTCCTTGACACGAATCCCGCCGGAATGCAGTCCACCGGCCAACCGCTGGACTTCGGGATCGTGGGCAGCGGCTTCTTCGCCGTGCAGACCCCACAGGGGGTGCGGTATACGCGCGACGGCCAGTTCACCACCTCCGCCTCCGGGCAGCTGGTGGATGGCGCCGGCAACCCCGTGCTCGGCCAGGGCGGCGCGCCGATCGCCGTCGGGCCGGGCGGCACCGTGCCCCCCGGTTCGCTCGGCGTGTTCGAACTCACCGGCGCGGCGAAGCAGGGCGAAAACCTCCTCACCGGCACCGCCTCCGGGCGCGCCACCGGCACGGTGCGCTCCGGTGTGCTGGAGGAATCGGACGTCAACCCGGCGCGCACGATGGTCGAAATGATCGGCTCGCTGCGCACCTTCCAATCCGGCCAGCAGGCCATCCAGGCGATCGACACCACGCTCGGCGCGGCCGCCACGCAGGTCGGCTCGCTGAACGGTTCAAGCTAGAGAGGACACCGCGATGCTCGAAGGAATGATGGCCGCCGCCTCGGGGATGGAAGCCCAGCAGCAGCAGCTGGACGCGATCGGCAACGACATCGCCAACGTGTCGACCACCGGCTACAAGGCCGAACGGGTGGGCTTCCGCGATTTGCTGTACAACCACCTGGAAATCGCTGGCACCGTCGCGCCCGTCGGCACCGGCGCCGCGGCGCAGTCGATCGGCCGCGACCAAGCGCAGGGCGCGATCCAAGACACCGGCGACCCGCTCGATCTGGCGATCGAAGGGGAAGGGTATTTCACTGTCAAGCAGCCCGGGGGCAGCGTGGCGCTGACCCGCGACGGCTCTTTCCAGGTCAACTCGCAAGGGCAGTTGACGACAGCCGAAGGCGCCCTGCTGGACCCGCCGATCGCGCTGCCCAAGGGCGCGTCGCCCAGCGAAGTGGGGATCGCCGCCGACGGCACCGTCACCGTGAAAGGCCAGACGATCGGCAAGATTGCGCTGGTGAGCGTGCAGGCGCCCGACAAGCTGCTGGCGGCCGGCGGCAACCTGTTCACGCCCACCACGGCCTCCGGCGCCACGCGGCCTACCGCCGCCGCCACCATTCACCAGGAGGCGCTGGAGGGCTCCAACGTGGACGTGGCCACCGACATGACGCAGATGATGAGCGCCCAGCGCGCCTATCAGATGGAGAGCAGCGCGATTCAAACCGAAAACCAGATGATGTCGATCGCCAACCAGCTGGTGAGCGGCTCATGAGCGTCGCCGCGGCGATCGGGGCGCTGCCTGCGTCCGCCACGGCCGGTGCCGCGTCCGCCACGGGGCTGCCGGCGGTCGACGAAACGCGCGCGCCCGCGTATGTGCGCGAAGGCTCGACCACCGTCAAACAGGACTATTCCACCGCGGTGGGATTCGAAGAGATGCTGCTCAACCAGCTTTCGCAGTCGCTGGCGCAAAGCAGCGGCTTGGGCGGCGAAGGGGCACAAGAAGGAGGAGAAGAAGAAGGGGGAGCGGGAGGGGGTTCCTCCCAGTCCGGCCTCGCGGCGGGTGGCGAAGGCGGCGGCATGGTGGGTGCGCTGTTGCCGCAAACGCTCGCCGAAAGCCTCACCCGCGACGGCGGGCTGGGGCTGGCCACCCAGCTGATGCATGCACTCGACCCGGCCGCGGCTTCGGCCCCGCAGTCTGGCGCACATGCGGGAGGTGCATCGGCGTGACTGCTCTCCTCGAGGCGCCCCCGCTCGCGCCCGACGTGCTGGCCCACCTCGACGCGCAGATCGCCTCCGTGGGGCGGCTGCTGGAGATCGTGTTGGAGCAGGGCGCGGCGATCCGCGCGCGCGACGTGCACGACGTGGTGCGCCTCGCAGGGCTGCTCCACGGCGAGCTCACGCGGCGCGCGGCGATCGAGCAGGCGCGCTCGCGGCTGTTGGAGCGGGCCGGCCTGCGGCTGGGGATGCCGGCGGCGGCGGTGACGCTCAGTGCGATGTCCACGCTGATGGATCCCGCCTGCGCCGCGCTGGCGGCCGAGCGCTCGGCACAGCTGCGGGGGCTGGTGGGCGAGCTGCGCCGCCAGCACGCCTGCAACCGCGCGCTGATGCAGGTGGAGCTGTCGTTCCTCAATCACCTCATGCGCTCGCTGTCGCTCGACGCCTCGATCCACTCCTACGACCCGCGCGGCACTGCCACCAGCGGCGCACGCGCCGGCTCCGCCGGCGCGTTGCGCGTGCTCGACCTGCAGGCATAGGGGACACCGATGTCGATTCCCACACTGCAAGGACTGCAAACGGCGCTGTCGGGGCTGCTGGCCAACCAGGAGGCGATCGACACCACCGGGCAGAACATCACCAACGCCAACACCGAAGGCTACTCGCGCCAGACGGCGGTGCTGCAGGCCAACGAACCGCTGCGCATCGCCGCGCTGTCGCCCGTCACCGGCGAAGGGGCGCAGCTCGGCACGGGCGTGTCGGTGCAGACCATCACGCGCATCCGCAACACCTACCTCGATGGCGAGTACCGCAGCCAAAACACCGCGTTGGGCGCCGCCAACACCCAGCTCGAAGAGCTCCAGCAGGCGCAGGGCGCCTTCGACGAGCCCTCCTCGGCCGGGCTCTCCTCGCAGCTGTCGGCCTTCTGGAGCTCCTGGTCGGAACTCGCCGACTCGCCGTCCTCCGAAGCGGCCAAGGTAGGCGTGGTGTCGGTCGCCACGCAGCTCACCGACACCCTCCACCAGCTGAGCTCCCAGCTGCAATCGATCGAAGGGCAGGCCACCGCCCAGTACGCCTCGCTCGCCGGGCCCTCCGGAACCGTCGCCGGCGACGCCGAACAGATCGCCCAGCTCAATCAGCAGATCAAGCAGTCGCTGCTGGCCCATCAGCAGCCCAACAACCTCGAAGACCGCCGCGACCTGCTGATCGACAAGCTCTCCTCGCTGGCGTCGGTGACCGTCACCACGGAAGCCGACGGAACCGACACGATCGCGTTCGGCAACGCCGCCGCGCCGCTGGTGGAAGGCGGCAAAGTCAACTGGCCGCAGGCGCTCACGCCGGCCGCCGGCGGGCAGCTCGGCGCGCTGCTGTCGCTCTCCTCGCCCGAAGGCGCGCTCGCGCAATACCAGGATGGGCTCAACGAATTCGCCGCCACGCTCGCCAAATCGGTCAACGCGCTGCATACCGCGACGCCGTTCTTCAAAGGCGCCACCGCCGCCACGCTGGAAGTGGCGGTGACCCCAGCCGAAGTCCAGACCTCCTCCGAAGCCGCGTCGGGCGGCAACAAAGTGGCGCTTGCGATCGCCGCGCTGCGCGGCGGCGCTGCCGACCAGCGCTACGCCGCGCTCGTCGAGCAGGTCGGCTCCGGCGTGCAGAACGCGCAGGCCTCCCAGGCCACCTCGCAGGCGGTCGTCAACACGCTTTCGGACGCGCGCCAGTCGGTGTCGGGCGTGTCACTGGACGAAGAAATGACCAATCTCATCACCTTCCAGCGCGGGTACGAGGCCTCCGCGCGGGCGCTCAACGCGATGAACGAAATGCTCGAAACACTGATCAACCACACGGGGGTGTGACGATGAGCGCGCGCATCACCACCGACATGGTGATCGGCTCCACGCTCGCCGACATCAACGCAGCGCAGGCGACCATGACCCGCTCCCAGGAAGAGCTGTCCTCCGGCAAGTCGATTCTCGAACCCTCCGACAACCCCTACGGTGCCGCGCAGGCGATCACGCTGCAGAGCTCCATCAACGGGCTGTCGGCCTACGAACACGGCGCCCAGGACGGCGTCTCCTGGATGAACACCTCCTCCAGCGCGCTCACCTCGATCGACTCGCAGGTGCAGCGCGTGCGCGAACTGGTGCTGCAGGGCGCCTCCGGTATGAACAGCGCCACCGATCTCGAAAACATCGCTGAGGAGGTCGAACAGCTCACCGAAGGGGTAAAGCAGAGCGCCGACACCCAGTACGCCGGGCAGTACGTGTTCTCGGGGACGCTCACCTCCACCGCCCCCTACAAAGCCGGCGCCGAAGACGCCTACCAGGGCAATGGCGGCGCCGTCAGCCGCGCGCTCGGCCCCGGCAGCTCCGTCAACGTCTCCGTCAACCTCGCCTCGGTGCTCGGCAACGGCGGCGGCGACGGCAAGCTGCTGAGCACGCTGCGCACGATCGCCAAAAACATGCGCGAAGGGCCGGCGGCGGTGGAAACGCTGCGCACCACCGACCTCGCCGCACTCGACACCAATCTCAACTCGCTCACCGGCCTGCAGGCTGAAGCGGGCGCTGTCACCGATCAGCTGCAGCTGGCGCTGTCGCGTATCTCTTCGCTGCAGGAGACCGCCACCGTACAACTGTCCAATGTGCAGGACGCCAACATCGCGCAGGTGTCTATCGAATATTCCAATCAGCACGCCGCCTTCGAAGCGGCGCTGCGCGCCGGCGCCTCGATCGTGCAGGAGTCCCTGCTGGAATTCCTCCACTAGTTGTGTCTGCCGATAACCGTGGCAACCTTGTCTTCTTCTTCGACGCCAACCAATCCGCTCGCTCCGTGCCCGTGACGATCGACAGCTCGCGCTTCGGCGCGCTCGAGGTGCCCGAGGAGGCCGTGATCGAGTTTCCGCTCGGGCTGATCGGGCTCGGCGGCCTGAGATATGTGCTGCTTGACCGCAACCCAGGGTCGGGCTTCCACTGGCTGCACTCGCTCGACGACCACGCGCTGGCGCTGCCGGTGGTCGAGCCGCAGCGCTTCTTCAGCGATTTCGCGCTGGTGCTTGGCGAGGAGGACCGCGAGCTGATCGGCGCCGCCGATCTGTCGGCCGCCGAGGTGTACGTCACCGTGCGCGCCGCCCCCAGCCCGGCCGACACGCTCGTCAACCTCCGCGCGCCGCTGGTGGTGTGGGAGGGGCGCGGTCACCAGGTGCTCAACACCGCGCCCGGGGCCGAGCTGCGGGTGCCGCTGTTCGCCGGCGGCCGCCAACGTCCCGCCGCTAGTTCATAATCGACTCATGCTGATTCTCACGCGGCGCGCCGGAGAGCGTGTCGTGATCGGCGAGGACGTGCTCGTCACCGTGATGGAGATAAGCGGCCAAACGGTCCGCCTGGGGATCGCCGCGCCGCAGGGGCTGCCGATCTACCGCGAGGAGATCTGGTTGGCCGTCAAGGAGGAGAACCGCGCGGCCGCCGAGGCGGCCGCCGACGCGCTGCCCGACGGGTCTCAGCCGGAGGTCGAGGGCCAGCCTCGGTAGCGCACCCCGCGCGTGCCAACCTGCTGGGGGGAGGCTAGGTGACCCAGACGATGTCGCCGATCTGCAGTCTGGGGTAGACCGCGGCGGCCGTTTCGATCGGCAGCTCCACGCAGCCGTTGGACTGGGGGAAGCCGTAGGAGGCGCGCGGGTAGCCGTGTACCGCGTCGCCGCCGTTGAAGTAGTTGACCCACGGCACGTCGGGGGCTACATAATGCGTGCCGTCGGGGTCGGTGCCTTCCATCGTCGTGGATTCATAACGCGCGTATATCGGGAAGATGCCCTGCGCCGTTTCCGCGCCCGCCACGCCCGTGTTGGCTGCGCTCGAGATCGCCACGCGGTCGCCTTCGTGCACCTCCATCGTCTCCGGTTCGGCCTCGCTCACCGACACCCACGTGTATGGGCGCGGGGCGCGGTGGCCGAGCGCCTCCACCTCCATCAGCAGCTGCCACGTGCGCGCGTCGGGTTGGCCAGTCGGTTCGAGGTTGTGGTCGGCCTGAAACACCTCCAGCGCCCCTTTGGTGGTCTCGTCCAGCGTGCCCATTGCCACCGGCGGCGCGTTCGCCGGCGAGGGCGCGAGGCGGCCGTGGTAGGGCAGGAAGGCGTGTTCGGCCGCCGCGTTCAGCGACTCCGGCCCGCGGGACACGCGCACCGCGTAGCGGGGGTGGAGCACGGCGCCGATGTAGCCCTGGCGCGCCAGCGCCTCCTGCAGCGCGGCGATCGACGGGCAGGCCACGTGCAGCGGCAGCACGTGCCGTTCCAGCAGGCCCGAATGTTCCTTGGCGAACGTGTGCTTCCACACCGTCAGCGTGTAGCTGCCGCAGGGGGCCAGTGTGCTCGCCGGCTTGAACACCTCGGTGTCGCCTTCGGTGCTCCAGCTGCCGGGCACCGCAGGGTTGAGCGTCGGGCGCGGCGAGTCCTCGGCCGGTGGCGCCGACAGCGTGACGCGCAGCGCCCCCGCGCCGTTGACGATTTTCCGTGGCGGGATCGCCACCAGGCGCGTGGCCGGCAGCGGTGGCGTGGGGGAGGCGCCGGCTGAGGCCAGCAGCCCACCACCGCCATCGCGCGAGAGCACCAATCCCACCACGATCGCGACCACGGCGACTGCGGCGATCGAGAGCGTCATCGAGAGCGCTCGCGAGCGCCCTTGCGTGCTCGGCTCCCGGGATCCGTCTCGTCCGCGATCGAGCGGCGCGCTCATATCCCAAAGGCTAACGCATTCGGATGATGCACTACATGGTTGTTCCGAAGAGTAGACCGCGGGTCGCGGCCGCTCCATCGTGGCAGGCCGCGTGTTTGGCATGTGAGAGGCACATTGATTGCCAGTCGCCATACTCTTTGTCCGATCGTGAGCGTCCGACCACCGCTGACCAGCTTCGCCGTCGCCGCCATCGCGGCGCTTCTGCTGGTACCCACCGCGTGCGCCGCGAAGCCGCACGCCAAGCACCGGCGTCCGGTCACCCCCAACGTGGTTGCCACCACGACCTATATCGACGCCAACCACACGCTCGTGCAAGCCGCCCGCGCCAACCTGCCGGCCTCGCAGGCGGCGATCCACGGCCTCGGCGAACGAGTCTCCGGGGAATGCCCGCTGGTCGCGGCGCAAGCGCCGCAAAACCACGACGCCGAACAGCTCAGCGACGAGGTGGTGGGGGCGCTGGAGGTGGTGGGCTCCGAAGCCGACCACGCGTCGATGCTCGCCTTCGCGCACGCCATCCGCGGCCTGCACTGGAGCAACCGCAAACTCACGCGCATGGTGCACGCGTACGCCATCAAGCTCGAAGGCTTCCCCACGCTGGCGCTCCCCAACATCTGCGGCGACGTCGGTGCCTGGGCGAGCAGCGGTTTCCGCACGCTTCCCGCCGGCACTGTGGCGTTTGACAAGGGCGTCGAAACGTTCAGCCTCGAAGCCGAAGAAGTCAAGCTGCGGCTGCTGCGCCCCTACGAGAGCGCGACCGAGGCTTCGCTGCTGCGCCGCACAAAACAGCTCGAAGAACCGCTCGCCGAATTCGAAGCCGAAGCGGTCTCCGACTACACCAAGATCCTCGACTCGCTCAAGCTGCCGCAGTAGGGAGCGGTTAAGCGGGCGGGAGCGCGCCGCCGGCGGGCGACGCGGTCCGCGGGGCGATGCGTTCCTTGCGGGGTGAGGGCTTCCTGGCTTCCCGCTCGGCGGCCGGCTGGCTACACTGCGGCCTCCCGCCGGAGTAGCTCAGCTGGTTAGAGCAGCGGAATCATAATCCGCGTGTCGGGGGTTCGAGTCCCTCCTCCGGCATCGAGAGAATCCCGCTCAACCGAGCGGGATTTTTGTTGTAAAGGGAAGGCTTGGTCTCAATGGCGCCTGGACGAGCCGGCTGCGAGACGTGTTCGGCGCTCGTCTGATCGCTCACGACGCACCCGGCTTCAGCGTGCGCGCCCCTTGGAGGGACGCAGGCGCAGGACGCGTTCGCTTGTCGCGGTGACGGTGACGCCCGCTTTGTCGTGGTCGCGAATCCGCACGCGCACTTTGGTGCGTCCGCGCGGGGTAAGCCTGGCGAGCGCGGAGCGAGCGAGGTGGACCTTCACGCGCGCGGACTTTCCTCCCGAGATGCGGAAGTGGGCGCGCCCGAGCCGCAGTGGTGCGCGTGGTTGGCGCCGTCGAGCGCGAGAGGCGCGTGCGAAGGCGGAGGCGGTGGTGATGGTGACTGTGCCTTCGCAGTAGCTCACGCTGCTGGAGCAGGTGAGGCGCAACGTGGCGGTCCCGTGCCGGTCGAGGAGTGGGCCGCCCGCGATTTGGACGGTGGGTCGTCCGAGGATGCAGCGGCAGCTTGGACGACCTGGAACGGCCAGCTTGTTGCTGGCGGCGCTCGCCGAGCCGCCCGCGCCGGCGGTGACGGTGCATTCCGTTTCGCTGCCGTAGAGTTGGTTGGAGAACGCTTCGCTGAAGGCGCCGATGTGTTCGGCGCAGACCCTGACCCCGGCAAGCCCGGAACCGTTGCTGCTGCTGGCCCTGCCGGTAATCTGCCCTCCGGTGAGCAGTTGCGCGTCGATCCCGGTGGTGAGGTCGCCGGGCATGACCGGCACGAGTGCGGCCGCGCTGAAAGTGACCTGGCCGGAGTAGAGCTGCGAGAGGTAGTTGGGCTCTTCCGGGTAGCGGGTGAATTTGACGCGTGTGGAGCCGCTCGCTACGCCCTGGATGGTGTAGTCGCCGGCGGCATCGGTGTGCGCACAGCGCTCGTTGCTGTTGTCGGCACACACTAGGATGCCACCGATCCCCACGCCAGTTGCGGCGGACGTGACGGTCCCCGCGATCTGCCCGCCGGCCTGCAGTTCCGCGTTGGTCCCGCCAGTGACGCTTCCGGAGTTCACTGCGACGGGTGTCGGTTCCCCACCTGCTGATCTGCCGTCGAGGTAGCCTCCCAGGTAGTTGGAGCTTGGGCTTTCCCAGTCGGTGCCGAGTGTGAGGATGTACGAGCCGGTGGGTAGGCCCATCAGGGTGTATGCGCCCGTGGCGTCGGTGAAAGCACATGGACCCGATTCGATGCCTCCGGAGGTGGGCGAGGCGCAGATGTAGACTTCTTCGAGCGGTGCGTGGGTGGAGGTGCTGGTGACGGTACCGGCGATTTGTCCCCCGGTGAGCAGTTGCGCATCGATGCCTGTGGTCGTCAGGCCGTCGGCGACCGTGACTTCGGCGGCCTTGGATGGCGTGGCGGCCGCCTGGTAGTACTGGCTGATGTAGTTGCTGTGGTGTGCGTAAGCCTGGGAAAAGCGCACCTGGTAGGCACCGGACTGCAGCTGCGCGATGGTGTAGTCGCCGCTGGCGTCGGTGAGCGCGCATCCCCTGGTGGGGGACGCGGTCGCAGGAGATGCGCCCAAGCTCGATGCGCACACTTCGATTCCGGCCAGCGGCGCGTTGCCCGTGGCGCTGGTAACTGTGCCCGCGATCTGGCCGATGTGCATTTCGATGTCGATCCCCGAGGTGACACCGCTGGCGCTGACCGCCACCTGGTCGGCTTCGCCGCGCGCGGCCTTGCCGTCGTAGAACTCGGTCCAGCTCCAGCCAGGACGCCCGGAGCTGGCGTAGTACCAGATGGTGTATGAGCCGCTGGGCAGTCCCGAGATCGTGTATTCGCCCGCGGCATTGGTTGTGGCGCAGGCTTCCTGGCGGCCTTCGGTTTCCGCGCACGCCCCCACGCCGGAGACGCCCGCGTGCGTGACTGCGTCGGTGACCGTCCCGGTGATCTCACCGCCGACAGGCATCGTCGCGTCGATGCCCGACGTGACCGCGCCGGCGGTGACGAGCACACCGTTGGCTTCGCCGGGCGCGAACTGCTCGTGGTAGTAGGTGGTGAGGTAGTCGCCGATTTCGTCGGAGTCGCCGTACGAGCCGGCGCGAAACACGAGTTTGTAGGCGCCCGAGGGCAGCCCGATGATCGTGTACTGCCCCGCGCCTACGGTGGCGGCCACCTGGCACGACAGCAAGTGGCCGCGATCGGTGGCCTGCACGACATAGGTGCTGCCGGTCTGCCCCGCGATCGGCCGCCCGTCGCGCAACCAGGCATATCCGAACCCGGTCGGTTCGCCAGCCCACGTCCCGGTGGAGCAGTTGAGGGTCTTGCCCACCGACGGCGTCCCGCCGAGCACCGGCGCCGCGGTGTTGACCGGCGAGGCGCCCGCCGGAATCGCTGCGCTTGCGGCGGACACCGAGGCCAACCACGCGATGCACGCCAAGATGAGCACCATGCCACCACGGCGGCACGGAGGCGGTGTCCAACGCGGTCCGACGAATACGGCTAAAGATCGCGATCTTCCCGACACGCGCTTCGCAGCCTACATGGCCTGCGCTCGCCCGCTGCGAGATCGCCAATGCGCTCGCCAAGAAGGCGGCGGCGGGAAGCCTCAGCGCGCGATGCAAGAGGCGTGGGACGTCCTCAATGAGCTGCCGATCGTCTACCACGCGCTGCGCGACGGGCCGGGCGTGGTGCGCTGGGGGAATTTGTAGAAGAACTGCATCGCCACGCCGCCCCGGAGCGAGCGAGAGCCTGACGATGCTCGCGCGGCAGATGCGCGATCATATGACTGTGCGGGGACGAGCACACAGGAGCGATGGGTGGCTGGTGTCCATGCTGGCCGCAGTGGCCGCGTGGGTCCTGCTGCTGGCGAGCTTTGCCGCGACCGCGCAGGGAGCATCCGGATGGACGGCCTATGCCGTCACGGATAGTGCCAGCGGAGGTGTCTTGCCGATCGACACCGCGACCGGCGCGGCCGGGACCATGATCGACGGCGCCGGCCAGTACCCCGACGCGATCGCCCTCACGCCCGACGGCCAGACCGCCTACGTCGCCGACTACTACGGCGAAGTGACACCGATCGACCTCGCCACGGGCGCCGCGGAGCCGTCGATCGAAAATGTCGGCACCTACCCGGCCGCGATCGCGATTACGCCCAACGGCCAGACCGCCTACGTCGTCAACGAGGGCGGTGGCGGCGATGGCACCGTCGTGCCGATCGACCTCGCCTCCGGTGAGAAGGGCGCGGCCATAACGGTCGGCCCGAAACCCGGCGCGATCGCGATCGCACCCGACGGCCAGACTGCCTACGTCGCCAACTACGCCGGTGAAAGCATCACGCCGATCAACCTGAGCAGCGGGCAGGCCGAAGCGCCGATCCATGTCGGCGTCGAGCCGATCGCGATCGCGATCGCGCCGGATGGGCAGACTGCCTACGTCGCCAACCAGGGCTCCGGCAGCGGGGGCAATGGCAACGTCACACCGATCGACCTCGCCACCGGCCAGGCCGGCAGCGCCGTCCACGTCGGCACCGACTACCCCGAGGGGCTCGCGATGGCACCCAACGGTCAGACGGTCTACGCGACCGATTACGACGGCTCGGTTACGCCGATCGACACGGCGGACGACGCAGCACAGACGCCGATCGTGCTCGGCGAAGAATTGCACTGGATCGCGATTACCCCCGACAGCGGGACCGCCTATGTCACGAACTTCTCCGGCACGACGGTGACGCCGATCGACCTGACGGACGGCAAAGCGGGCACGAGCATCACCGGCTCGGACCTGGGTGCGATCGCGATCGCACCCGACCAGGCGCCGCAGGCCGCGTTCTCGCTCACTGCCGCATCGTCCGGTTTGCCGTCGAGCTTCGACGCGTCGTCGTCTTCGAGCGCGGTCGGGTCGATCGCCAGCTACCAATGGAGCTTCGGCGACGGCCAGAGCGCGACGACGACGGGCCCGACGACCTCGCATGTGTACGCGACGCCGGGTGTGTACACCGTCAGCCTGACGGTCACCGACAGCGCCGGCACGTCGCTCGCGCAGGTGTTCACCGGTCAGACGATGAGCCTCGACGGCGGTCCGCAGGCCACCGCGACGCATACCGTCACGATCTCCGCCGCACCGACCGCGTCCACGACGTCGATGTTGCCGACCTCGACAACGCTCAGCGCAGTGCCAACGGTGACGCAGGCGACGCAGTCGCACGCGGTCTGGCGGGAGGGCGAGGCACTGGCGAGCTTCGCGAGGAGCAAGCAGAAGAAAGCCCCGCCGATCGGCACGAAGTTCTCCTTTGCGCTCAACGAGCCGGCGCACGTGAGCTTCGCGTTCACACATAAGCTCGCGGGGCGCAAGGCCAAGGGCGGCTGCGTCGCGCAGAGCAGGAAGAACGCCCGCAAGCCCGCCTGCACCCGCACCGCGACCGCGGCGATCCTCTCTTTCACAGGCCACGCCGGCATCAACAAGGTTTCCTTCCAGGGGCGTGTCTCGACCTCGCGCAAGCTCGCGCCCGGCCATTACACGTTGCTGATTACGGCTACCGCCACGGGCGAGGCCTCGCGAGCGGTACACCTGAGCTTCACGATCGCCGGCGCCTGAGGACAGATCGCGCCCGATGCTCGACGAGCGGGCTCGTCAAACAGCCGCAGCGGTAGGAGGCGGGGCGCCGGCTATAGGCTGTTCCGACGTGACCGACGAAGACCTGCTCGCTCATGCACACCGACTGGCGCGCGCATACCTCGACGGTGTGAGCGAGCGGCACGTGGGCGGCTCCGATCCGGTGGCGCTGCGCCGGCCGCTGACCGATTCCGGTGAGGGCGCGGTGGACGTCCTCGAGCAGTTGGCCGCTGATGCCGATCCAGGGCTGGTCGCGTCCGCTGGGCCGCGCTACTTCGGATTTGTCGTCGGTGGGTCGCTCCCGGTGGCGCTCGGGGCTGATTGGCTTGTTTCCGCGTGGGACCAAATGTGCGGCATGTACAGCGCATCGCCAGCGGTGGCGGTCGCCGAGGAGGTCGCAGCAGGGTGGATCTTGGAGTTGCTTGGTCTCCCTCCGGGCGCGAGCGTTGGCTTCGTCACCGGCGCGCAGATGGCCAACTTCAGCTGCCTGGCGGCTGCGCGTGGCGAGCTGTTGCGGCGAGCGGGCTGGGACGCCGACGCGCAGGGACTGTTTGGGGCTCCGCCAATCGAGGTGCTAGTCGGCGAGGAGGTACACGTGACCGTGTTACGGGCGCTCGGCTACCTCGGTCTTGGCCATGATCGCGTGACGCGGGTGGGCGTCGACGCCAACGGTGCGATGGACCCGTTGGCGCTCGAGGGACGGCTGCTCGCCGCCAAGGGCACGGTGCTCGTCTGTGCCCAGGCGGGCAACGTCAACACTGGCGCGTGCGATCCCCTCGGGGCGATCGGAAATCTCACGGCTGAGCACGGCGCGTGGCTTCACGTCGATGGAGCGTTCGGCCTGTGGGCCGCTGCGTCGCCGCGCTTCGAGGGCCTGGTGGCCGGCAGGGACCGGGCCGACTCCTGGGCCGTCGATGCGCACAAGTGGCTCAACGTTCCCTACGACTGCGCGTTCGCGATTGTCGCGCCGCCAGAGGCGCTACCGCGTGCGATGGCGGTGAGCGCGGCGTATCTCGCGCGCAGCGATCACCGAGAGCCGGCGGAGTTCGTGCCCGAGGCCTCCCGCCGGGGGCGTGCGATCCCCGTGTACGCGGCGCTGCGATATCTCGGCCGGCGCGGCGTCGCCGAACTGGTCGAGCGATGCTGCGGGCATGCGACGCTCATGGCCTCCCTGCTTCGGGAGGGCGGCCTGGAGGTGCTGAATGACGTCGTGCTGAATCAGGTCCTGGTCGCGGGCACGCCGGAGCACCTCGCCCGCGTGCAAGCCGACGGCGAATGCTGGCTCGGCGGGACAGCGTGGCGCGGACGTCACGCTCTGCGGGTGTCGTTCTCCAACTGGTCGACAACCGAAGATGACGTTCGTCGCGCCGCACGCGCGATCCTCGACGCAGCCAATTGATGACCGAACCGGCTTCGTCCGCGGTACGCGCCTCCCGCCGGAATCGAGGAGCACCCGGCAATGCGCGAAAGCATTCGTACTCGCGACTGTTCACACGGGTGTCGTTGCATTACGAAACCGCCACCAGTGACAGCTCCCGCCGCGGAACAAATGCCACGACATCTCTGCGAATTACGTCCGGCCACGCTACGACAAAAGGAAGCGCTCGATGTCCGCGGTCTCGCGGGCAAGCGCCGCGGCGGGCGCCGGTTGGCCGAACCAGGCCAGCTCAGTGCGGCCTTTCTTGATCGACCAAGTAGCCGTTGCTGTCCCTCGATTTAGTATGCGATGGCGTCGCCGACGCCGGCCACCGCGAGAAGGGCCGAGCAGGGCGCGGTGGGGTCGTGGTACCGTGCCTGGTCCGTTCACTCGCCCGCCCACCACGAGGGAGGTTGGGCCCCGATGCACCCTTTCCGACGCGCCGTCGAAGCCCAGGACCTGCAGGCCGCCATCGCGCTGCTCTCCGACGATGTGGTGTTTCGCAGCCCGATCGTGTTCAAGCCCTACCACGGCCGCGAGGCGGTGGGGGTGCTGCTGAGCGCCGTGTCGCGGGTGTTCGAGGACTTCACCTACACCCGCGAAATCGGGGCGCCGGACGCTTCCGATCATGCGCTGGTGTTTGAGGCGCGGGTCGGCGACAGGCAGGTGGAGGGGTGCGACTTCGTGCACGTCGACCAGCACGGCGCGATCGACGAGCTGGTGGTGATGGTGCGCCCGCTGTCGGGCGCGCTGGCGCTGGCGGAGGCTATGAAGGCGCAGCTCGCCGCGGCGCAGGACGGCTGAGCTTGCCGGCGGTCTTCTCGCCGATGCACGTGTGAAACACGAGCGTTTTGCGCTGCGTGCCGCCGTTGGACAGCGTCGCCACCAGCGTCACCTCGTAGGTGCCTTTGGGGGCGCCGGCGAACACCACCACGGCGACCTCGTTGGGGCCGCTGAGGCTGGCGACGACGCGACCGCGCAGCAAAATCTTGCTGCGCACCACTTTGGTGCCCGGCGGCGGCGTGACGTGGCTGGAGACGTGCACGGTCACCTCGCGGCGGCTGACGCACTCCCGCGACGCCGATTTGTGCGCGGGGGGTTTCGTTTTCGGCGCCGGGGTGGCGGGCGTCGGTGAGGTGACCGTGGCGGTTGGCGCGGTGGGCGACGTGGCCGGCGCGACGGTCGCGGGCGGCTGCGCCGTCCCGGCCACCGGCACCAGCGGGTCGACGATCACGCCGTTGACTTCGCCGTCTTCGTCGTCGGGGCCGCCGTCCACCAGGGTGAGTTCGATCGTGTTGCCCGCGATCGTGTACAGCGAGGCGGGGATTTCCTTGTATTCCTCGCCGCCGGCGGTGTGCACGAGCTTGTACAGCGCCGAGGGGGCGCTGCCGGCGGGCAGCTCGATCTTCACGCGGGCGCTGCCGCCGGGGGTCGCGTTGACGGTGAATTTGAGCGAGCCCACCAGCGGCGTCAGGCCGGGGGGCAGGGTCACGGTGGCGGGGAGTTCTTCGGCCTTGAAGGCGCCGATCGTGGCGCCCTGGGTGTCGGTCTGGGCGATCACCAGCCCGGACGGCGCCTGGGTGGACTGCGCCAGCTGCACCTTGACGTCCTCGCCGTAGGTGGTGCCGCCCCAGGTCTTCATCACCACGCGCTCGTGGAAGCTGCCTTCGGGGGTCCAGTCGGCGATCTTGGCGGACACCACTGCCGCTTTTTCGGTGGCGCCCGGGGTGGCGGAGCAGGGGGTGGTGTGGCCGTAGTATTCGGAGGCGCCGTATTCGAACACGCACGATTCCACCACGCCGCCGTTGGCGTCGACTTCGCCCCTGACCGTCGCTTCGGCGACGCCCACGCCGCTGGGCGCCAGCGTTTCGGCGCTGGGCGCGCGCGCTTCGGCGAGCACGTCGCGGGTCAGCTGCAAGCGGTTGAGGGTCGCTTCCACCAGCGCCGACTGCTCGCTCACCGCTTCGCTGGCACCGGGCGTGAGGCCTTCCACCTTGCCTTCCACGTAGGGCTTCAGCTGGGTGACGAGTTCGCTCACCCACGCGGAGGCGCGGTGGGCGACTTCGCCGATCAGGTTTTCGCCCAGCAGCGTTTTGAGTTCGGTTTCGCCTGCGTTTTTGACGCGCTTCACCCAGCTGCCGATCAGGCTGGTCACCTGCCCGGGCAACGGTTCCGGCGGGCTTTCCGGCTGGGGGGCGAGGAACTGCGCGCCGAAGCCCTCCACGTCGCTGTCCAGCGCCGTGTCGCTGGCGAGCGCTTGGGGGAAGCCCAGCTTGATGTAGCTCTGCACCAGCGCTCGTGCTCCCGCGAGGCTCGCCAGCGGGTCGCCCGTGGGGGGGTTGGTGAGCGCTTTGTAGCCTTCGTCGTAAGCGCCCTCCTGCAGTTCGCCCAGCTTGGCGTCGATGTCTTTCACCAGCGTCGGTTCGACTCCACCGAGCGGTGCGGCGCCGGAGTTGTAGTTGGCGTACTCGACGCCCGCCTTGTCTTCGCCGCCGCCTTCGACCAGGTAGGGGCAGGCGGTGCCTTCGATCGGGCTCGAGAAGTATTCCCAGTGCAAATCAGTGCCTTCGTAGTGAAGGCTGGTGATCGAGCCGACGTGGCGTTCTTCGAATGGCGGGCCGATGGCGCTGTATCCGTACACATCGCCGTCCAGCTCGGAATCCTCCGGGTCTTCGGATTCGGAGTGGGCGGCGCCTTTCCAGAACAGCGCCGTCTGGTTGCATTCGCCCGCGGTCACCGAGGCGAGCTGGTGGCCGCCTTCGCCTTCTTGCAGCGTCAGCGTCTCGCCGGCGGTTTCGGCTTCCTTTTCCTGTTTGGCTTCGGCCTGATACACGATTTCGCACGTTTCGCTGAGCAGGTGTGGGCATCCTTCACGGTGTTCGGCGTTTTTGGTGCTTGCGACCGAGTTGGTTTTGGCGATCGTGCGGCACGCTTTGAAAATCAGCGGGTCGCCGGAGCCCGGAGCGCCGATCACGCCGAGCCTGACGCCGTCGACGAACGCGCGGGGCAGGGTGGCGATGAACGCTTCGGGCATTTCCTGTTTGCCGTTGCTGGCATTGCTGCCGGAGCATTCTTCCCACTTGAGCGCGGGGTATTTGGCGGCGGCGACGGCGCCGGCGGAGAACGACTGTTCGGCACCGCCCCACAATTTGGCGCCGGTGGGGTTGCCGCCGGAGGGGCTGCCGGTGATGAGGTTGTGGCTCAAATACTTTTCGGCGGCTTCTTCCAGCAACGTTTGGATCGAGCCGGTTCTGTCCACGCCGCTGCCGTCGGCGGCCGCTTCGAAGTGCGACAGCGCCTGGTCGAGGATCGCGTTGCCGGTCTTGCCGCCGCCGGAGGCTTCCGACCACGCCCCCTGCGCCTTCTCCAGCGTGACGCCTTCCTTTTCCAGCGCTTTCAAGCCGGCCACGTCGGGCCCGGTGGCGTGGCCGGAGTTTTCCAGCAGCAGTTGCGCGTAGGCGCGCGCGCTTTCCGACCAGAACGTGGTGTTGGCCAGCGACGGCGGCGGGGCAAGCACACTCCAGCCGGCTTCGACGGGGAAGCGCCCGAGGTAGGTGATGTCTTCGCTCAGTTCGGCCGGTTCGCCGGTGGTTTTGCCGGTGAGCTGGTGGTCGGCGCCTTCGAAGGTGAAGGGCTGGGTTTCGGAGTTGTTGACCAGCGCGCCGTTGGCGATTTCGGTGGCGTATTTTTTGAGCGCCACCAGCGATTCCTGGATTTTCGCGCCCGCCAGCGGTTCGCCGGTGCGCCGCAGCCAGCCGACGCTGTCTTCGATCGTGGTTTGCAGGTCGGCTTTGGTTTGCGCGGCAAACAGTTCCTTGACCTGGTCTTGCAGCGCGAAGATCGTGCTTTGCTCTTTCTGCAAACGCGCGCCGAGCGCGGACAGTTCTTCTTTGAGTTCGTAGTTTTCACGCGCCATCTGCGAGGTGAGCTGCGCCAGCTGCGTGTTGATCGCGTGGAACGCTTCCTGGGTGTACTGCTGGAAGCCGGCCAGCTGCGTGCTGAGGTCGGCGAGGTCTTGCAGCGTGATTTCCTGGGGACCCGGGGGAGGGTTGGAGAGCCCTTCTTCGGTGTGTTCGTAGAGTTCGAAGCCCACCCCGATCAGCCCGGCGATCCCTTCGGAGTAGTTGCCGGTGGCCAGCGCCAGCACCGCGGTGCCGCCCAGCAGGCCGCTCTTGACGCCGCCCGCAATCGCTTCCTTCTGCGCATTTTCGGCTTCGTAGGTGGCGTATGCGGTTTCCTCTTCGGTGATCTGCGCCTGCGCCTGCGTGGTCGCCTGCTGCAGCGCGGCGGCGGTGTTGTCGGAGGGGCGCAGCAGTTCGCCGGCGGCGGTCATCGCGGCGCGCTGTTCGGCGATCGCTTTGGCCTGCTTCTGCGCCTGTGCCTGCAGATGTTCCAGTTCGGCTTCGCATTTGGACTTTTCGGGGCAGCTGCGCGCGACGTGCGCGTCTTCGTAGAGCGCCCCGCCGCTGCATTTCAGGCGGGGCACGCCGCCGATCGATTCGCCGCCGATCGCTTCTTCGCCGGCGCCCCCGTGTTCGCAGGCCTGTTCCTGGGTGGCTTTCTGGCCGGCGGTGAAGAGATCGGTGAGCTGCGTGGGCGTGTCGGTGAGCGTGCCGTCGCCGGCTTCGATCGCTTCGCGCACGCCTTTGAGCGCTTCGCTGTCAAGCGCCTTGCTTTCGCTCAGCAGTTCTTTCCATTCGGAGAACACGCTCTCTTCGCCGGCGGTCTTCCACAGCGCGTCGCGCGCTTGCCCGAACAGCCGGTTGCCGGCCGCCAGTTCGCGCGTGGCGCGCAGCACGGTGGCCGGCGCGAACGTGGTGTAGGAGAGGTTGGTGCGGGCGTCGGCCAGCGGTTCGAAGTACTTGGGGTTTTCGGCGTCGGCAAAGATGTCGGAGGAGTCCGACAGCGCCACCGCGGCGAGGTGCGTCACCGCCAGCTTCGCCGCCGGCGGCAGTTCGACCGCGGGCGAGCCGTAGGGACGCTCCAGGGCCGCGAGGATCGCCACGATCCGCTGGTTGCCGGCCATCAGCTCAAGACTGGCGGGCGAGGGTGAGGAGGGCGCGGCGAGCAGCGCTTTCATGTCGCCCACGTACCCCTCGGCGCTCGTCGGCGAGAGCGTGGGTTCGTCGGCGTACAGCTGTTGCAGCGCCTTCTCCAGCACCACGTCCTCGGTGCCGCCCGGCGCTTTGCTGAGCCGCGCGATGTCGCCGGCCACGAACAGCGCCGTGGAGACTTCGGCGGGCTTGACGCTCACCGGCGCTTCGCCGGCCAGCGCGGTCGAAGGGAGGAGCAGCGCGATCGCCGGCGCGAGCGCGGCAAGCAGTCCGCAGGCGCTCCTGCGGGCATTCCCGCGGTCGGACGACACCATCGCACGCAGCACACTCATTCGCGACTCCAATCGGTCATGTCGATTCACCGGCGCGCGAACCCCGCGCTCGGAGAGAGCGAAACGAGGGAATCCGGCCACCTCCTGCCGGGGCGCGATGCTAGCAAGCGGTCCGGCGACGCCGATTCACCGCTGGACGCTTTGACACCTCGGATGCTGTTCCGGCGGCGCATGCATTGGTAGCGGGTTGCTGTTCCGTGGGCGCATGCGCCCACGGCGCCGCCGCGCATGCGCGGCGGCGGAACCGGCCGCATGCGGCCGGTTGGGTAGGGCCGCATGCGGCCCTACCGGGATCGCCGCATGCGGCGATCCCCCTACGACTCGTCGAGATGGTGCGCGCGCACGCTGCGCATCGCCACCCGCTCGCCGCAGAACGGCACGCCCTCGGCCTCCAGCAGACGGCGCTGGCGGGCGCCCTTGGCGAGTGAGCCGTCGGCGCGCACCACCCGATGCCACGGCACCCCCGGCTGGTTGGTGCGACTCAGCACGTACCCCGCCACCCGCGGCGCGCCCGGCGACACGTCACCGTAAGTGCGCACGAAGCCCGGCGGAATCGCGCGCACTCGCGCGACGATCGCCTCGTGCGCGTCGGTGTGGGCGGGGGGCGCCATCGGCGTATGGTGGCACCCTCTGCTCGCTCGTCGCTCCCTGGCGTGGGCGAGGTTGGGGCGACTGTGGCGCAGCGCTGCCTATGCCGCGCCGGCGAGCGCCGCCACGCCTGCCAGCGGGTCGCGGCCGTCCCAGCTGCCGCGCGCCGCGTAGGGGCGGAAGCGAACGAACGCCGACTCGCTGTGAAAGGGGCGGTCGCGGTGCTCGCGCGCGGCCGCGTTGTGGCGGGGGTCGGCGCGGCCGGAGGCGTATGCGCGCATCGCGGCGGTGGTGCGCCACAGCGAAAACGTGCCCAGCAAGCGGGGCGGGCGCGCCAGCCCGGTGGAGGCCAGCAGCGCCGGGTCGCCTACCGCCAGCTCCTCGGCCGCTGCGCTGGCCCGCAGGAAGCGCAGCGCCTGGGCGAGACGCAAACGGCCGATCGTCAGCACCGCGGCCGGCTCCTCGTCGTCCATCGGCTGCTCGCGCTCGGGCAGACCCGGCAGTCGCGCCCAGCTGCCAAACACGTGGGTCGGCTGCAGGCGCACGTGCCAGCCGCCCGCCAGCCGCGCCGCCAGCGGGTGCTGGGCGAGGAAGCGATCGAGCGCGTCGTCGTCGTCCCAGGCAGCGACCAGCACCGCCCGGCCGGGCTGGGGGCGGGGCAGCAGCCGGCCGCCCAGCGGCGCCGCGATCGCCAGCTCCGCGTAGCGCCAACCGGCGGGGTTCGGTGAGACCGCGCCCGGCCGCAAACGAGCGAGCGCACCGATGCCCACGTCGGCGATGTGGAAGGACGCGACCATGCAATTGGGAATGTACTCCCCTGGCTGGCTGGGATTGCGTGCCGTGCCCAGGCGGTAGCGGTACGGTACGCACGATACGGGTCGTACGATACGGGTCGTACGATACGAGGAGAATGATCTTATGACTGTCGGCGCGCGGCGATGACCTCGACCACACCCACAACCACACCCACGTCGGTGGACCTGCCCGAGCGCAAGCGCAACCCGTTCTTCCGCGGCCCCGCCGGCGGGCGGGTGCTCAGCGCGATGATGCTGCCGCTGTTTTGGCTGCGCCCGCCGGCCGGCTTCGGGGTGCTCACCACCACCGGCCGGCGCACGGGCAAGCAGCGCCACAAATGCATTCACGTGATCCGCGACGGCCAGCGGGCGTTCGTCGTGATGATTCGCCCCACGCCGGCCGCGATCGCCTCCAAGCGGATCGCCGCGTGGGTGCTGAACACCAGGGCCAACCCCGACGTGCGCCTGCGGATCGCGGAGGGAGCCTTCAGCGGTCGCGCCCGCGAGCTGTCCGACCCGGGGGAGCGTGAGGCGGCGGTCGAGACCTACTGCCGTGCGGTCAACCCGTTCGACTATGTCGAGTGTGTCTTTCATCGCGGCGGGCTCCCGAGCCGCGCCAAGATCGCCGACCTGCATCGCAGCTGGTTCGAGCACGGCGTGGCGCTGGTGATTGAGTTGGAAGACGTGTAGGACGGCCAACGCCGTCCTCCGCGCCGGCGCAGAAGCGGCTGGAGGGCCGGTGGGCGTCATCCAAGTTGATGCGCAAGAATATCTCGCATGTCCGAACGTCGCCGTCGGGGATCGAAGCCGAGCGCCGTCTCGGCTACGTGGCGTTCACCCGTGCCCAGCAGCGCCTGGAGATCCACTATGACGCCGAGCGCCCCAGCGTCTTCCGCTAGGGAACCAGCCTGAACGCCTCGACGTGGCGTGGCCGCACGACGCTGAAGTGCCGCTGGTCGAGCGTGGCGATCACGTCCACCTCACGGCGCTCGGCCAGCGCGATCACCGAAGCGTGGACCATCCCCAGCGGCAGGTCGAGGTACTGCTCCATCAGTGCGGCGATACGAGGCCAATCTGTGTCGGCGACCGGCTCGACCACCAGCTCGCCGTCCGCAAGCGCACGGCCAAACGCAAGCTCGGCGTGAGCGCCGATCCGGTCGGCGAGCAGATACGCAACCTCTGTCACCACGAGCGCAGGGACGAGCAGGGGCCGCGGACTACTGGAGAGCAACGCGACGGCGCGCTCATGGTGCTTGTCGCGCCTGGCCGCCGCCGCATACAGCGGCCCGGCGTCCACAATCAGCACTACCGGCGCCCTGCCCGACGACGAGCCACGCTCTTTGCGACCAGCTCATCGACCCGCTCAGAAGCATCTCGCGGGGAGCCATCACCAACCGCGAAGAAGCTCAGCCGCCCGTCGGGCTGAGCCGGTAGCTGTTTCTCGATCGCCTCACGAGCGACCTCTGCGACCGACGTACCGCGCCGACGTGCCTCCAGTCGCAACCGCACATCTACCTCCTCGGGCAGCATGATCGTCGTGCGCTTCATACATACATCCTAACGCATCACGAGGACCGCTCTGAAGATCTACGCGGCGCCGGTGAGCGCGCTGCCCGTGGTACATCTGGCACATCTTGTTCGGCTCCACGTGGCTGGAAGGATGTCAGCTCGGCCAACGCATGGGGATCACGGCCTCCGGGGATCGCGGAGCGCGTGCGGCTCGCTCAGCCGGTCGGTGCCTGACGCAAGGAGGTCAGAGTCGATGGCTAGAATGATCGGCCGCTGACGCCTGCACCCAGGACCCAGCATGCGAGTCATAGAGCTATCCAATCATCCTGAACTGATGCGCGAACAGGCGTATCGGCAGCGCCTCACAACAGAACAGGCGGCGAAGAAGGATTACGAAGCAGCAGCCTCTCAACACCGAGCGTCAGTCGCCAGCATCCGCCAAGAGCGAGACGCGGCCCTGACGGGCTTTCGCTGGTGGAGATCCATCCCGCTCACTTTCGCGCTTTGGAAAGCGCAGCTGCTGGAAGCGCCTCTGCGTCCGACGCGGCCCGCCGGCAACGCAAACCTGGAGGCAAGCCTGACCGCCGGCATGGAAGGCGAGCAGTTGGTCGCCGCACAACTCGGCCGCAACTTGGGCAACGAATGGACGCTGTTTCGTGGTTACAAGAACCGCGGCGGCGAGATCGACCACATACTGCTAGGGCCGCGCGGACTGGTTGCGATCGAGGTCAAGCATCGCAATGCCACCGTCCACTGCGACGGCAGCAGCTGGTGGTACGACAAGTACGACAAATACGGCAATCACGTGGGCCGCGGCGAGCTCACGGACCGGCGCGGACGCTCTCCGAGTGAGCAACTGAACGAGCCAGCCGACCTACTCGAAAATTTCCTCCAAGAACGCGGTCACGGGCTACTGGTCCAGAGGGTCGTTCTACTCACGCACCGTAAATCCCGCGTGGGAAGCTGCCACAACGTTGCGGTGCAGCTAATCGCTACCTCAACGGACTACATCCTTGATCTACTGAACGAACTGCCACCCACGGTGACGACAGAACAATCGCGAGCCATCGAGCAACTCGTTGTTCGAGATCATGACTTCCACGAATCTCATAGACGCAGATGAAGTTGGCGGCTCGGCACCCGACCAGACAGGCACTGCGAAAAACCGTAGACGAGGCCCTGGCGATCGTCGAGAACCACCACGCGACCTACATCGCCGGCGACCACGAGCTGCGCCGCCTGATGAACCGGGCAACCTGCGAGCGGTTCCTTGTCCGCATGGACCAGCTCGAAGGCGAGGAGGAGCCCATCTACAGCCAGATCCGCAGCCTCATCGGCTCAAACACCCACGCCAGCACCAATCGGCCCCACAACGGCCAAGATCCCCAGCTTTTGGGGCCTTGGTTCCAACGAGAGTCTAATGGTGCGGATGAGAGGACTCGAACCTCCACCGGATTGCTCCGACACGGACCTGAACCGTGCGCGTCTACCAATTCCGCCACATCCGCAAGCTGGACGCCGACGATATCGCACACGCCGCGCCGGAGTCGGCAACCGAGCGCGTCGGCTCTTCTGTGACCGGTTTTGCTAGCCTCGAACACTCTCCCTGTGCGCGCCGCCATCGTCTAGGGGACTAGGACGCCGCCCTCTCACGGCGGTAACACGGGTTCGAATCCCGTTGGCGGTACTAGAGGTCCCGGTGGTCGAAGCCCCGGCTTCGACCACCACGTACCGCCGGTGGGGGTCTTCCCAGCACAACCCGCGAAACGGGGGCCTCCTCGCTACCGCCGCACTTTCACCGGCCAGGTCGCCGTCGCCGAGCCCCCGCTGGTGTGCACAACGGCCTGCACCGTCAGCGGGAAGCCGACGGAGGTGGCGGGGAACTCGACCGTGTCGCGGTACACGCCGCCCGTGAACTTCACGTTTTCCGGCTTTTCGGTGCCCACCACCGCGCCGTTGAACGTGTATTGCGTGGTCTCCGTGCCGCTCAGCCTGCGGCCCTGCGCGTTGGTCACGGCAACCGTGTAGCGCCACGGCTGGTTGACGGTTGGTTCGTGGCTTTCGCCAACCACCGTCGCGTGCACCGCGGCGGCTGACTGCGTGCTGGTGGTACCGCCCAGCGGCCCAAACAGCGTGGCGCACTCGTTCAAGCCGTATGCCTTCGAGGCGCTCGCCATCTGCCCGGCGGCCGGCGCCGTGGCCTCCAGTTGGGCGAGCGTCTCCCGCAGCTGGCCGGCGCCGGCGGCGGTGGCGGTCTTGCCGAGCGTTTCGGCGACGACGGCCAACGAGCTCGAGAAGCGTTCGATCGCGGCGCGGTCGCCCGCGGGCCGCGCCAGCGCCTGCAGCTGGGCGAGCGTGGTGGCGGCGACGGTGTGCAGCCGTTCCAGCGTGCCCGCCAGCTCGCGCGTCGTGGCCGGGTCGGTGGCACTCAGCGAGCCGGCCGCTGAGGTCAGCCGCCCGACGAGCGGCACGGTTTGGGTACTTGCGCCGCGGCAGATCGCGTTGGCTTTCGCGGTGTATTCGGCCTTGGTGGGGCCGCTGCTGCCGCAGCCCGCCAGCAGCGCCCCGCCGCCGGTCATCGCCGCCAGCAGCAGAGCGGCGGGTCGGCGGGTGCGGTGGCGCGTGGGCGATGCCCCCGCGATCACCCCGCCGGCTTCCCGTGCGGCGCGGCGGTGGTGTGCTCGACGAAGTGCTTGCTGAGCATCGTCTCCTGCCCCTGGTAGTTGGAGCCGATGTCGGCGCCATACAGCTTGGTGGGCTGCTCCAGCATCGTTTCGTAGCCCAGCTTGCAGATCGGCTGGCGGTGCTCAACCATGAACGGCACGTCGCGCGCCCGCACCTCCAGCGCCGCGCGCGAGCCGAAGCGATGGCCGGTGGCGTCGTAGCCGAAGCCGGGGTCGAAGAAGCCGGCGTAGTGGGTGCGCAGCTCGCCGGCGGTGGGGTCGTACGCCATCATCTCGGCCGCATACCCCGGCGGCACGCACACGCCCTCGGCCGACAGCAGCAGGTAGAAGACCTCGGGGTCCAGCACGATCCTCCCGCCCGCCTCGGGGTACACGGGCTCCCAGTAGTCGCGCCAGCGGTAGTGGGCCAACGATGCCATATCGAGGCGGTTGCTGTTCTTCTTGGCGCGATACCCCACCACGCGGTTGTGGGGGCCACTGAGGTCGACGCTCAAGAACAGCCCGTCGGCGAACGACAGGTCGCCGACGGGCAGCGCGTGCGTGTCGATGTACAGCAGCGGAAACTCTTCGTGGAGACGAATCAGCTCGGCATCGCCCACACGCGGGTCGCCGGCCGCCAGCCGCAGCTGGTTGAGGCTGAGCAGCGGCTGCACGCGCACCGCGAACGAGCGCGGCACCACCTCCAGATAGAGCTTGCCCGCATAGCCGGCGGGGATCTCATCGAAGCGGTGGTTGCCGTCGGTGATCACGCGCGTGAACACGTCCAAGCGCCCGGTGGAGCTCTTGGGGTTGGCCTTGGCGCGCACATACGAGGGCAGCGTGAGCTCCTCCACCAGCGGGATCAGATAGGGGCGGTCGCGCTCCAGCGTGGCGCCGTCGCGCAGATCCACGCGGTCGAGCGCCAGTTCCTCCAGCCGATCCATCACGCCGGTGCCGGTGCTGGGCAGGAAGCTGCAGCGCAGCGCCCACGCGTGGTCGGCCAGCCGCAGGTCGATGCTGGCCGGCTGGATGCTCTCGGAGTGGATGCGGAAGTCGCCGGAGGAGATCCAGCCCTCCTGCACCGCCTGCCACAGCGCCTGATTGGGGAGCACGCCACGCAGCTCGAGGGGCGCGTGCGCCGGCGGTGCCATGGTCGACGGTTGGGGGGCGTGGCTGGTTGGAGCGCCGCTCACAGCGCCACCAGCATCGCACACGCCCCGGCGGGGGGCGACCCCGCAGAGCGTCCGTCGGACGCTCCCGTTACGATCGTTCCACAGTGTCATTGACACATGTTGACAACAGGGTGTCCACATGGCCCCATTCCTCGGTCGATCCCATCGCGAAAATCTGATTTATCGGAACCAGGGAAGTCGCTCGAAAGCTTGCGGGAGCGAGTGGGAGACGCGGCTCGACTTCTTGGCATCAACCCATGAACCTTTGTGGAAACCATCTGAGGGCCTGCCGCCGCGCCATCGCGGGGGCGGATCCTCGCCGGGGACGGTGACGCGAATGCGCCACATGCCCTGTCCCGTTCGTCCAAACTGCCCACGACCCAGCAATTAGGCGGAACAAAATGGCTTCGAAAGATAAGACGCGCTCAACCTCGGCGAGGCTGCAGCCGGCAAACGAGATCGGGCGCGGCGCGTCGGCTGCGAAACGCAACCCGCGCTCCACCACCGCGCGGCTGCGCTCCGGCGCCAATGGCGTGCCGCGCGAGCAGGTTTCGGAGATTCAACGCAGTCGCATGCTCACCGCGGCGGCGGAGGCTGTGGAAGAGGTGGGCTACGCGCGCTTGACGGTGGCACAGGTGATCTCCCGCGCGCGGGTGTCGCGCAAGACGTTCTACGACCTGTTCGAGGATCGGGAGGACTGCTTTCTGGCGGTGTTCGACCAGACGATCGATCAGCTGAGCGGGTTGGTGAGCGAGGCGTATACGGGCGAGTCGGGCTGGCGCGACGGCGTGCGCGCCGGGCTGGTGGCGATGCTGCGTTTCATGGACGAGGAGCCCGGTTTGGCGCGGCTGTGCGTGGTGGAGGCGCTGGGCGCCGGCCCACGCGTGCTGAAACGGCGCACGCAGGTGCTGGCGCAGCTGCGCGAGGTGGTCGACCAGGGGCGCACGTGCTCGGGCGCCAAGCTGGCCAGCGCCACCGCGCAGTCGCCGCAGGTCACCGCCGAAGGGGTGATCGGGGCGGTGTTCGCCGTGCTGCACTCGCGCCTGCTGGCGCGCAGCCGCGAGCCGTTCCTGTCGCTGCTGGGGCCACTGATGAGCATGATCGTCCTGCCATACCTCGGCCCGCGCGCCGGCAGCGCCGAGTTGACGCGCAAGCCGCCGCCGCCGCCCAAGCGGCGCAAACCGCCGCGGCGCGCCGTGAAGGATCCGCTGGAGGGTCTCGACATGCGCCTCACCTACCGCACCGTGCGCGTGCTCACGTTCATCGGCGAATCGCCAGGCGCCTCCAATCGCGAGATCGCCGAAGGCGCCGGCATCTCCGACCAGGGCCAGATCTCCAAGCTGCTGACGCGGCTGGAGCGGCTGCAACTGGTGCACAACGTCGGCGAGGGCCAGGTGATGGGCGCCTCCAACGAGTGGTATCTCACCGACCGCGGCGGCCAAGTGGAGCGCGCCACGCGGCCGCGATAGCAGGCGCCGCCGCGCCGCCGTCGAGGGGCGAGCCGCTGCTTCACAAAGTGAAGCTGGTTGGAGCCCAAAAAGTAGATACACAACACCACGTGCCCGCGGCGGCGCGACTGATGAGGTGTTGAATCGACGCCGCTCGGTCGCCGTCGCGTCCCACTCGACGGAAGCGGTCGGAGCAGCGGGAGACAATGCTTTCGCGGCTGCCGCTGTGGCATGTGCTGGACCTCGCCGCGCTCGTGGTCGCGTCGCTGGCCGCCTTGCTGCTGTGCGCGGCGGCGGGGCTGTTGGCGCTGTGCCGCAGGGCGCGCAACCGGCGGCGCTATGTGCGGATGCGCGTGGATGCCTACCGCACCGACAGCACCAGCGTGGAGGGGCTGGTGGCGATGTATGAGGCGCTCCACAAGCGGCTGCAGCGCCGCTGGTGGCGGCGGCTGGCGGGCGGTCAGCCGTCGGTGGCGCTGGAGGCGCATTACATTCGCGACGAACGCCAACCACCGAGGGCGATGCTGGCGGTGGCGTGCCCCGCCGGAATGGAGCGGCTGGTGGAGGCGGCGCTGCGCAGCGCCTACCCCAACTGCTGCTTGGCGCCGTGGGAGAAGACGTTGGCGCTGTCCCCGAGGGCGATGTCGGATGCGCCGGCGCAACGGCCACGCCGTGAGGGCGGCTCCCGGCGGGCGCCCGCCCGCCAGCCGCCAATCCGGCGGATCCGGATGTTCTCGGGGCGCACGCCAACCAGCGCGCGCCGCCCGGCGCTGCTGCGGTTGAAGAAGCGCGCGAGTTTCATCAAGCGTGTGAAGCACCTCGACCGCTACGAGCTGGCGCGCGAGCCGCCGATCGACCGGCTGCTGACGGTGATGGGCGCGTGCGGCGAGCAGGCGCTGGTGCAGCTGGCGCTGACGCCGGTGCCGGCGCTGTTCGAACGGTATGCGAAGTGGCGGCTGAAGCAGCACGAAGACCACCTGTCGCGCGCGCGACGCGAGCATTTGCTGCGCCACGACCGCTCACAGGTGGAGGAGGCTGAGGTGCGCGGCGGGCTGGAAGTGCAGCACCGCCCGCTGTATTTCGCCGACGTGCGCGTGGTCGCTCCCAGCCGGCGCGTGTGCGAGCAGATCGCCTCGGAGCTGCGCGCAGAGGGCGCGGAGAACCGGCTGATCGAGCGCGGCACCGCCGTGCGTCACGGTGTGCTGGGCTTGTATGAGCGGCGGCTGGAACGCGGCGAGGGCAACCCGTGGCCTGGGTGGCACAGGGGCGTGCTGGCGAGCCCCGAGCTGGCGGCGATGTGGCAGCTGCCGTCGATCGACTACGCCACCGTGCCGTTGGCGCGCACCGCACTGCCGCTGGCACCGGCCCCGCCGGCGATCATGCGCCCGCACGCGGGCGGCGGCGTGTTGTGCGATGCGCTGGGTGCGGTGGCGATCCACCCGGCGATGCGCCGCCTCAACACCGCCGTGCCGGGCGCGGTGGACCAGGGCAAGTCCAGCTTCCTGGCGGCCACGGTGGCCGAGGACCTGAGGCGGGAGCGGTGCGCGGTGATCGTGCTGGACCCCAAGGGCGACGCGGCGCAGGCGGCGGTGAGCGCGGTGCCGCCGCGGCGCACGTGCACGCTGCTGGATTTGGCGCACCCCACGTGCGGGTTCAACCCGCTGGCGGTGGAGGCGCCGGCGGACACGATCGCCGACTACGTGGTGGGGGCGTTGAAAGGGCTCTTTACAGATGCCGACATACGTGCCAGCTCCGACCGGTATTTGCGCAACGCGATCATCGCGGTGCTGGCGCACGACCGCAACGCGACGCTGTGGGACGCGGCGCGGTTGCTGTCGGTGGGGGAGGAGGGGTATGCGTACCGCGCGAAGGTGGGCGCGCACGTGCGCACGCTGCCGCAGTACAGCGAGATCGCGCAGTTTTTCACGGCGGAGCTGACCGCCCAGCTGGCCGACTCGCGCAGCACGACGACGGCGAAGCTGGACGCTCCGGTGAACAAGCTGGCAAGGCTGCTCAACTCTCCCTCGATCAAGCGGGTGCTGCTCAACGACTCGCTGCGGATCGACCTCGACGGCGTGATCGCGCGCGAAGAGGTACTGGTAGTGAAGGGTGCGTTGGGCGCGATGGGGGCGGGCAACACCTCCGTGCTGATGCAGCTGCTGGTGGGGATGCTGGACGCGGCACTGGCCCGCCAGCAGGATGCGGTGGCGCCGGAGCAGCGGGTGACGGTGGCGCTGAAGGTTGACGAGGCGCCGCTGGCGATCAACCGCGGCTTCGCGGAGACGCTGGCGCTGAAGCGCTCGGCAGGCCTTGAGACGGTGGCGTGCTGGCAGACCGACGCGCAGTGGACCGAGCGCGAGCTGCGCGACCAGTTGGACGCGCTGTTCGCCCACCGTGTGCACTTCGCCACAGCGTCGGCCACGGACGCACGCAACGCGGCGCGGCTGATGATGGCCCAGTACTCCGACACCGTGCGCCCCGAGATCCCCGGCCTCACCGCGCTGGGCCGCCCCGACGCGCGGCTGCACCTACCACGCCACCACGCGATCGTCAGCTGGGTGACGCCGGAGGGCCGCCAGGCGCCGTTCGTGGCGAGCACTATCCCGCTGCAGGTGGACGAGCAGCGAATCGCGTTGCACGCCGCCCGCCAGGCCGCCCGCGGCGGCCGCTACCTCGCAGATTTGAGCCAGCCGCACTGGGAGCGGAGTCGGGAGACGCCGGCCGGCTCGCACCCCCGCGACCGCCAGTGGCCGCCACTCCCCGACGTGGCCGCTGACAGCTACGCCGAGCTGGTGGCCCTCGACCGGGCGCAGCGGTTGCGCTGGGCGAAGGCGCCCGCTGCGCCCGTGCGGCTGGAGCCCGATCCGCTGGACGTGGAGATCCTCGCGTTGGTGGCATCGATGCGCCACGTGCTCACCAGCCAGATCCACCGCCGCTTCAACCGCGCCCGCGCGCTCACCACCACACAGCGGCGCCTGAAGCGGCTGTCCGACGCCGGGCTGGTGGCGCGCTTTCAGTTCCATCGCCGCGATGGGGGAGGGGCGCCGATGTGCTACGTGATCGCGCCCGCCGGGGTCGAGTTGCTGCGGGCGCGCGGCAGCTCCGCCGCCGGTGGGCAGGGCGCGGCGGACGACCATGCAGCCTCCTCCTCCTCCTCCTCCTCCTCCTCGCCGGCCGCCTCGACCTCCGACGCTCGCCTGCGCCGGGCTCGCCACGACGTGCACGTCACCGGTTGGCTGCTCGCGCTCGAGCGTGCCATGGGCGGTGGCGGGCTGCGGGCGCGCGGGCCGGAGGAGTCGGTGCTGTCGCCGCCGCTGCGTGCCGCCCCGTCCGGCCGGGTGGCGATCGGACCCGGCGAGCTGCGACTGGGGGGCGGGCGCGTGGCGCACGACTTCCTGCGCACCGGCCCCGACGGTAGACGAGTGGCGGTGGAGCGCTTCGATACGGTGCGCCCCGACGCCTCGGTGGAAGTGCCGCGTGCCGGCGTGTGCGTACTGATCGAGCGCGACGACCGCCTGACCGGCGCGGGCGCCGTCGCCAAGCTCGAGCGCTACGACCACCTGCTCGCAGGCTGGTTGACCTGCCTTCCCCGCTTCACGCGCCACGGCGCGCTCCCACCGCTGGTGGTGTACCTGTGCCGCGACCGTGCTCGCGCCCGCGAGTGCGCCCGCTGGGCCGACCACCTGCTGCGCGCCTGCCGCGCCTATCCGGGTGAGCACCCGTGCGGTATTATTAGGCGTAATGGCACCCACGAACACAAGGGGGAACGACATGACCGCCCAACGCCGGGCCGTAGGGATCGTCCGCGTCAGCGACCAGGGCGACCGCGGCAAGACGAAGGGCCGCGAGGCCAGTTTCATTTCGCCCCGCGAGCAGCGCGAACGCATCGAAGCCATGTGCGCGCGCGACGGCATGGCGCTTATCGGCGTCGAGGAGATGCAAGAAATCAACGTCAAAGGCGGCACGCCGTTGGACGAGCGCGCCGGCCTGCGCAAAGCGGTCGAGGCGGTCGAGGCCGACAAGGCGGACGTGATCGTCGCCGCCTACTTCGACCGGCTGTTCCGCAGCCTCCAGGTGCAGGGCGAGGTCGTGCGCCGCGTCGAGACGGCAGGCGGGCAGGTGCTCGCCGTCGATGTAGGCGCCGTGTCGGAAGCGACCGCCGGCCAGTGGTTGTCAGGCACGATGCTGGGCGCCGTCAGCGAGTACCAGCGTCGGACGGCCAAAGAACGCAGCGGCAACGCCATGCGCGACGTTGTGGAACGCGGCGTATTGCCGTGGCCAGAGCTTCCGCTTGGATATCGGCGCGGCGATGACGGCATATTGGTTGTCGTGCCGGATGAGGCGCGCGCCACCGCCGAAGCGTTCCAACTGCGCGCCACGGGGGCCAGCATCCGCCAGGTGCAGGCGTTGCTGAAACGACACGGCGTGGACAAGTCGTTCTCCGTCACACAGCGACTACTCGCATCGCGTGTGGTGCTCGGAGAAATCCACTTTGGCGCGCTCGTCAACACCGAAGCACACGAGCCGATCGTTGACCGCGCCGTGTGGGATGCCGTGCAGGCGGTCAAGGTGCCACGCGGTCCTCGGCCCACCTCCGACCGGCTGTTGGCGCGGCTCGGCGTCCTACGTTGCGGCGGTTGCGGCGCGCGCATGACCGTGGGCAGCACGACAAAGCGGGGGTATCGCAGGGCGATCTACCGTTGCCCCGGCACAAGCGACTGCACCAACCGCGCGGCGATCAGCGCCGCGGTTGCCGAGCAGGTCGTCACCGACCGCGTGCGGGTCGAGCTGGCGAACGTGCAAGGCCGCGCGTCAGCTCAACGGAACATCTGGGATGCCGAAGCGAAACTGGCGAACGCAAACGCCGCGCTGGCCGGCGCCATCGAGGCGTTGTCGGGGTTCGAGAACGTGCCGGCGACACGTTCTCGCCTTGAGCAGTTGCGCCAAGACGTAGAGACAGCGGAAGCTCATTTCGAGCAGGTAGGCGGCCCCCGGTCCACTGTCACGATCGACGGTAACGCGGATTGGGAGAAGCTGCTGCCCGATGAGAAACGCGCGCTAATCCGCGCGCTCGTCTCCCGCGCAACCGTTACGCCTGGCGCCGGCAAGCGCGAACGTGGCGTGGCGGTCGGGACCTACAACAGCGCTGACCGGATCGCGGTTGAGTTGTTCGTCTAGCAGTCGCCGCGCCGCGCCATCGAGGGTGTGTTGAGCTTCGGTGCGGACGCGCGCCACCGCCAGGCCCCCCACGCCCAGGCGCACCGCACCGAATGCGCCGGCAAAACAAACCCCCGGTTGCGCTCCCCACACCCCGCCTGATGCGTCCAGGCCGACCAGCCCGTGTCCGGGGGAAGGCTCCCGATATGATCCCGACCTTCAGACCGTGCGAACGCGAGCAGACCAAACCCCAGCCGGCGCGGGACGGCGCCACGCCGTCCTCGGCCTCGCCGCCGCGCTGCTCGCCGTCCTCGCGCTCACACCCGCCACCGCAGCCGCCGCCGGCAAAGCGCCCGTGATCGTCAGCCTCGAATGGAGTGCCGGCGGCCGAATCACCGTCGGCGGCGAAATCAATCCCCACGGCCTCGAAACCACCTACGAAGTCGGGTTGTTCTGCCACACCTGCGGCCCGCCCGGCTACCAGCCCGCCATCGGGCAACTCCCCGCCGTCGAAGAACGCCGACCGGTGAGCCTCAACCTCACAGGCATCAAACCAGGCAACTACCGCTTCTACGTCTACGCCGCCAACGCCGCCGGCGAAACCATCAAAGAGGGCGAACTCACCGTACCCGAACCCCCACCCGCCCCCCACCCCGAAGGACTCGGACCCGCCACCCCCTACGAAACAGAAATCTCACCCGCAGCCTATGCATCCGCCGAACACCAAGCCGCAATCAACTTCGCCAAAACCGAAGCCGAACGCCAACAAGCCAAAGAACAACAAGAACACCAACACGCCGCCGAAAACGCCGCCCGCCTCGCCACCGAACAAGCCCAACTCAAACAGGCCGAGCAACGCGAGACCAAAGAAGCCACCGAACGCGAAGAAGCCGAACACCCCGCCTGCACCGTACCCAACCTTAAAGGCGACACGCTCCCCGGCGCCCGCCACGCCCTGCGCCACGCGCACTGCCGCCTCGGCGCCATCCACCGGCCCGCCCACCACCACGGCACGCTCCACGTCAACGCCCAAAGCGCCGCGGCCGGGACCAGGCTCGCGGGAGGGGCACGCGTAGCGCTCACGCTCGGTGCGAAGGGAAGCGGCGCGAAGCGGGCTTCGCACCGGTACAAGAAGGTGAGCTGAAGATGGAGACCGGGCGTCGGCCTGTCCATGCGACGGAATATGTAGCCCCTCAAGTTGATCGGATGGCGTTTCACTGTCCGTTCTGTGGTGTTTACGCTCAGCAATCCTGGACAACTCTGGAGGTACGTATCGGTGGCGGATATCAGTTCATGACCCCGACGCTCATTCAACGTAGCGCGTGCGGTAACTGCAGGCAGCACACTTACTGGCTAGCTCCTGATGATGGTCGCCCTGAGGGTGCATCTAGCCAGCTTCTATGGCCCGTCGCATCCCCCTCGGCTCCAGCAGCGCACATTGACATGCCGGGCGAGCCAAGGGCTGACTATGAAGAGGCACGGAGCATCGTGCAGGGTTCCCCGAGGGGGGCAGTCGCACTTCTCCGCCTGGCAGTGCAAAAGCTCGTAGTCGCGCTGGGCCGGCCTGGCAAAGATCTTAACGCCGACATCGGTGCATTGGTGAAGCAGGGGCTGCCGATGCGTGTTCAGCAGGCACTCGATACACTCAGGGTAACTGGCAACAACGCGGTGCATCCTGGCCAGATAGACTTGACCGACGACCTAGATAGGGCTGTCGCCCTCTTCGGCCTCATGAACTACATCGTGGAGCAGCAGATCACCCAGCCAAAAGAACTGAACGCGATCTATGATGCGTTGCCGCAGTCGAGTCTCAGCCAGATCGAGGAGCGGGATGCGGACGTGTCAGCGACCTGAGTTGGTATAGGCCCCGTGCTGCGAAGCTCGCTTCACCCGACAAGGTGGCACTTCCTCTCCTTGCCTAGTCCAAATGGTCGAGAGCTTCGCGGAACCCGGAACGCATGTGCTTACGGAACTCTCTCCAGTCTGCAAGCCATTGCTCATCGTGAGGAGCATATTTGTTCGCAAGGTGCTCACCTTCGATCATGAACTGTGCGACTGTGGGAGGAGCGATCAGGCGCAAATGGGCCGACGCGTCTGCCAACCGATCAAGTAACTGATGAGGGCGATTGCCGTACATTGCGCGCTGCAAGATGCGGTTGATGATGAAAGCGAGCAGCTCTAATCCTGTCCCTCGCGCAATTTTTAGGAGCCGCTGATCGAGCGGTGTCAGCGGTGGCTTCGGTGGTGGATCTTCAGGCATCATGGCCGTCAGGGCGTCGATTGCGGCCAGGTAGCTGCGCAGCGCCTGCCTAAGCTCGGCGCGCTCGGCAACTCGTCGCTCCTCCGTGCGAACTCGATTATCGCGCCGACCCGTCAACACCACGCCGAGCAGCACTGCTCCGGCTCCGATGCCAGCGCCGACTATATAGCTCAGTTCCATGTGCGCACACTATGGATTAACCCGGCGCGAAGCCCGCTTCGCGCCGCTTAAGAGCCCGATCGCGCCAAGTTTCCCCCGAAACCTTGACATTCCCCGCCCGACCTGCAAGCGTCGGGGGAGTCCAGCAAACAAGTGCCCCCGCGCCGCGTCAACGGCCGGGGGCGTGGCACAGGAGGTATCAGCTCCCATGCAGGACCAGACTACTTGCGCACCCGCGTGCGCGCTTGTTGAGAAGACCGAACAGCACCTGTTGTGGTTGCTGTTGCGCCACGACCGGCGTGGCCCCTGGCACGCCCAGGAGCTGGCCCGCGAGGTCGGCGACCCCGAGCAGGCCGGGGTCGCGCTCGCCGGGCTGCACGCCGCCGGCCTCGCGCATCTGAACGGCGAGTTCGCGCACGCCACTTACGCGGCCGAGCGCTTCTACGCGCTCACCGTCCCCATGTACGAGTAGGCGCGGCGGCCACAACCCGAACGTCACCCCGAACCCAAAAAAGAAAGCTGGTCCCGGCACGGGTTGAAGGCCGCGCCGGGACCCGCACGGAAAGAAAGGACTGTTTCTTCCCATGCCCGACCAGCCTAGTAACACCAGCCCGCTGCGGGAGGCTCGCACGCAGGCCCTGATCCTTTTGCAGCTGCTGCGCCCCGCGTCAGAGCGCCCCCAAACACGTGCCGCCTTGCAGCTGGAGCTGCGCGACATCGACCCCGACGCGATCGAGGTCGCGCTGGCGCACCTCCGCGCTCACGGCGTCGCCGTGATCCACGGGGAGCGGATCGCGCCCAGCACTTGCGCCCGCCACATCGACGCGCTCGGGGTGATCGCCATATGAGCGCGCAAGCAGACACCGACGTCGCCCAGCGCGCGGTCATCCTCGCGCTACTCGACCGCGACCCACCAGCGACCTGGACACGTGCGCGGCTCAAGGACACGCTCGGCGACATCGACCCCGGCGTGCTCGCCGCGGCGCTCACACAGCTGGGCGCCGTCGGCGTGATCCGCCTCGATGGCGAGCACGTCCGTGCCAGCCTCGCCACCCGGCGTCTTGAGCAACTCGGGATGATCTCGATCTGATGCGCACCCCCGACGCCTACACCACAGAGCGCACCCGGCTGCTGCACACCTTCGGGGCGCGGCTGCGCGCCGCGCGCGAGCAGCAAGGGTTATCCCAGGAAACCCTCGCCCGGCGCGCCGATGTGCACCGCACGCACATCGGCGCCTTGGAGCAAGGCCACCGCGACCCGCACCTCTCGATGCTGTTGATCCTCGCCGAGCACCTCGCGCTCCCACCCGCCGCGCTCCTTGACGGTCTCCCCGCACCACGAGAGCGAAAGCCGCCAACCCACGCCAAACACCCCATCAGCCCATGAGCGCCAGCAACGCCCAGCTCGGCCACGCGGTTCGCCGGCTGCGCCAAGCGCGCCGCCACTCACTGGAAGAACTCGCCGGCGCGGCGCACATGCACCCCACCTACCTCTCCGCGATCGAGCGCGGCCTGCGCAACCCCACCTGGTCAAAGCTCTGCGACCTCAGCCAAGCACTCCAGATCACAGTCGCCCAGCTCGCGCACGCCGCAGAAGCCGAGCGTTACGGCGCGATCTATCTCCCCAGCACACCCGGAGATCATGCAGCTGCGCGACCTGCGATAATCGCAAGTACGGTCGGCAACCAGTGTAGGGGTGAGCCATGAAAGACGACCTTCAGGAGATCGGCTCGCGCGTGCGGGCAATCCGCACCCAGCGGGGCGTAAGTCAAGCCCAACTCGCGCACGTGCTTGAGGTGGACGAAAGCACGATCTCAAAGATCGAGAAAGGCAAGCGCGGCCTCGCCGCCGGCGAGCTGGCGCTGCTGTGCGAGCACCTGCAGATACGCACGGATGACTTCCTGTTCGGCGAGCGAGACACCGCGCCAAGCGGTGTGCTGTTGCGCGCAGCCGACGGCGCACAGATCCAGCACGTGAGAGAGCGCGTCGAGGGTGCCTTCGCCGACTACCGCTACCTCAAGGCCCTCGTCGACTCGTGAGCGCCACTCCCCTACACCCAGGGGAGCAGCTCGCCAGAGCGACACTACGCAAGTACGGCCTGCCCCCGGGCAGGCCACCCCGGGACCTGCTCGACGCGCCTCTTCGCCCGCGCCCGCTCCGCGGGCATCAGCCTGATCCTCGGCACCCAGGAGCTGGCAGACCTCAAGGCCGTCGGCCAAGAGGGCCTGCGCGAGCAGGTCCTCGCCAACGTGCAGACCCTGATCGCGCACCGCCAAAACGTTCCTGAATCAGCCGAGCTGATCGCCGCCGTCGCCGGCACCAAACCCGTATGGGTCGCCACCGAGCAGACCGAGGAGGGCATCATGTTCAACGGCCCGAGCGGCCGCGGCTCGCGCCGCCGCGGCCACGAGTTCCAAATCCACCCCGACCGCATCAAGCGCCTACCCACCGGGTGGGCCGTCCTCATCACCCCCGGCACCGAGCAAGCCCCGGCGGTGGTGAGGGTCAATCACCCCTCGGCAGGCTGACGCCTGCCGAGGAAGCGAATTGGAGAAGCAAAACCACCCAGCTGGCGACTGATACTCAATTCCATTGAACTATTTTTCCCTAGTTTCTACTTCTTCTTCGCCTGTATGATAGCTCCAATTTCTATGCCGGTTTGTTCGACCCAAAGATAATTCCTCCTTCACCCTTACATTCCAAGAATATCTCTTTTCGGCTTTCGGACAGAACGCTGCCAGCCAGCTCGACCGTGCCTGGAGACGGGCTGTTCTCGGTCTGTCAAATGTACTTTGCTTGTTCTTCGTATTTGGTATGTACCTGTTCGACGGTAACACCGGCGTTAGCAAACCCACCACCACCGACAGACATTTCGAAATGGGGCACTTTTGCCGTGGTTTGAGCTTTTGAAAGCTCCGGTTCCTGTTCGCCGGTACCGGCGCCTTTTCCTTTGGCGGTATAGGTGTAGGATTCTTGAAGTTTTTGTTCAGTTGCTACGGGCGTGAGATAGTCACCTCTGACTTTGATTTCAGTACCGCCTTCGCAGAAAATGTCGGTTTCCGGCGTTTTTATCAGCAAATAGTCGAGTTCTTTTGTTTCGGCAACGGATGATTCATTGACGACGTTGAGCGTAAGTCCCAACGTCACGATGCCGGCTCCTTTGCCGGTCGTATTGCAGAGTTTGCCGCCTGTGACGCACCCGATGAGAGCCTCGGTGAGCACACCGGCGGTCTTGCTGCTGATCGTGCCTATCCAGGTCGCGCCCGAGCATGTCATAATGGTGCCGCCTTGTTGTTCAAAGACGGCCGTCAACAGTGATTCTCCTTTGAATAGGTTTTTCCCTAGTGCATTTCCTGCCGAGTTCACAAATTCACCGCTTTTTATCCTCGGTAGTATTTGGAAGCCCCATTTTGTTTCTTCGGCTTCATGTTTTTCGTTGGCAAGCGATATCGACGTCTGCCATTGGAGTGTGGCCGGTGAGCCAAACGCCTCCGGCCGTTCGGCTTCTTCAATGATCACTCTCGAACCTTTACCGCCTTTAATTAACCATACTTCTTCGATTGGGGTTTTGGGAAAGTTGACCAGCCATGTTTTTGCTTCGCCGACTTCGACGTGTTCTTCGCCTGGATCGGTCTCTATTTCTCCAACTGGGAAACCTGTCAATTTGGTTTCCAGTTGAGTGCAGGTACCGCCCGTTTCGGCTTCAAAATGGATTGTGGCCAGTGTGCCGCCTGTTTCTGGCTTGATGAATAGCAGGGGCTTTTTGCCGCGTTCTTTTTTGCTTTCGACGTTGTATACGAGCTCGGGCTTGAGGTGGTTGCTGACTATTGGTTCTTTGACCTTGCATTTTGTTCCGTTACCTGTCAGTGTGCAGCTTTCCAGTTCAACGACCTCTTTGATCGTGCCTGGTTCACCGGCATTCGAGCCGACGAGTGTCCCTTCGCTCAATTTGAGACTTCCACACGAGATTTTGTCCGTACCGGCAGCCAGTTCAAATCCTTTTGTCGCTTTCGCGGTGATGTTATGGGTTCTTTCTTTGGCGAGGCTTGCGCCTTCTATGGCCCAATACGGCGCTTCTTCGGCGTGAGCCGCCGCGGCGGCGACTCCACCGAGTGTGAGCATCATCAAGAGCGCGACCAGCACTCGCTCTACCGTGGCGGATCGATTGCCAAACATCTCATCTACCTCCTACATCGATTTATTCTCCATAGCCGAGAAGCCCAACGGGCTCAGTCGGTGTACCTCGCGGGGCATCAGGAGTTCTTGGTTTTACGCCTGCGCCGCCATTGCCGTGATAGCGCCGAACATGAACATTGACAACAGGCTCACAAGCAGGCGGATCGACAGGGCTAATCGACTTGAATGCATCTCAACACCTCCTATTCGTTTGTGCAGTTTTTGCGGCAGATCATGGGGTAGCACGAATCGCTCGGGGGTGTCAGGCGTGACCAGCGTATATGGGGACCTGGCGAGCGCCCACAGTTCGAAGCACAGCAAGCGCCAAGAAAACCGAGCCATTCCGGGCGCCCTAGGTAGATGCCAGATATCCGCGCTTGTTTTTGACTGCCACGAGCGGGGCGACAGGCGGCGCGGCTGCCCGTAGCCGCCCAGCGCGCGTCGTCGAGGTCAAGCGAACGGCGCCTTCGCGCCTGCGTTTGGCTGGCGCAAGCGCTCCCAGGGGTGGCGGCGTGGGGTGGCGGGCATAAGGCCGTAGACAGCGGCGGGGACCCCCAAGGCAAGAACATCGGCTCTGCCGATGAGGCGGTCACGGCCCCGCCGCGACGAAGTGCGGATCGGTGGCATGAAACGGTGGGGAGGCGCCCAGCTCAGACGCAGCAGATGCATTGATTGGGAGTTGGAGGAGTTACACCCGGCCTGCGTCCGGGGCGTCCGGGGCGTCCGGGGCGGGCGGGGCGGCGCGGGGCTCGGTGGACCGGCGCCGAAGGCCTCTCCCCTCCCTGCGGGGTGCGCCCCTTCGCCCGGATCGAGGCCTTCGCCTGCGCGTCCCCGGCCCCGCGCCGCCCCGCCCGCGAGAGACAAACGACGATCACATTCGCTCACCGGTCCCCGGGCGCTCGGCCCTACCACCGTGCGCGAATCGGCAGAGTAGAATCTCGCCCGCCATGCAGAAGCTCCTCACAACGGTAGGTAGCGAGATCGAGGCCGATCTGCTTGTCGGCCGGCTCGCCGAAGCCGGCATCCCATGCGTCCGGCGCGCCGGCGAAGTCAGGAGCCGCCCTGTAGGCGGCCGGGATATCGTGGTCGAGCAGGACGACCTTCCGCGTGCACGCGAAATCCTCGCCGAAGCCGACGGGGGCTTCGATGAAGAGGAACTCGCGCGGCTCAGCGAAGAAGCCGGCCAGCGGTCGACGCCGGACGATCAACCCACGGCGTCGAGCACAGCCGACGTCCCCGGGGGACCCGTACAGGCAGTCGGCGAATCGCCCAAGCACCACCGCCTGCGCCACGCGCTCGGACGTTTCGCCGGCCACCGGACCGACATGCCCCGCGACCCGTTCGGGCGCTGAGCAACCTGGCCTTGCCTACAGCGCCCGCCGCAGCGCGTCGAGCGCCGCCGGCTCCTCCGGCAGCGCCGCGAGTAGGGCGGCCAGCTCGGCCGCCTTGGCGATCGTCGGTGCGTTGCGCTCGGCCAGCCAACGTGAAAGCCACCGGCACGCCCAAGCGTCGTACTCGCCCGGGCTTTCGCGGACGATGGCCGCGAGCATGCCCAGGGCGCCGGCCAGCGGGATAGGGTGGCCCGTTTCGCGGGCGTAATCGATGGCGACGGCGAGCCGCAGGTCGCCGCGAGCGCACAGGTTCTCGATTTCTTTGATCGGGCGGTACGGCACTTCCCCCATAGCGAACGTATGTTCGCATCACCGTGGCGGTGGCACAAGCGGCGGACTGTCAGCGCCACCCGGCCGTTGTCCATATGTTGCCCGTTACGGCCAGCGGTGAGTCAAGTGTTTAGGGCACCCACGTAGGGATAAAGACCCCGGCCCCGCCCGTCGAGCCTATGCACGTACGGGCAAACCGCTGCGCAAGCGCGGGACGCAAAGCCACGGAGCTCTCCGAGCAAGCCGGGTTGCAACCTCTCAACCCGAATGCAAGGAGACCTCGATGGATAAGACGGATATCGGCATCCTGATCGGCCTGATCTCGATCGTGATCATGGTGATCCTCTCGACGCACACGTGAGCACCGCAGTTGGTGCCCTCGGCCTCTGCGATCCCAAGAGTGTGGGCTCGGAAGGTGGGGTGATGGGTATCGAGAACGCGCGCGGCGGGACGGGAGGCTGTCAAAAACTGCGCGACGAGGGGTGGCGGTGTGGGGTGGCGGGCATGGGGCCGTAGACAGTGGCGGGGACCCCCAGGCAATGACATCGTCTTCGACGATGAGGCGGTTACGGCCCCGCCGCGACGAGCGCGGATCTGGTGGCATGAAACGGGGAGGGGGCGCCCAGCCCAACACGCAGCCAGCGGGCCGGGGGCCTGTGGGAAAGCACTACACCCCGCGGTGACCGCCGGTCTGGGTGGTCGCCGCGGGGCCGGACGGCGTCCCACAAGGCAGACGCCGGCGGAGAAGAGAGCAGAAGCCCCCTCCCAGAGGCGAATAGCCGATGCCACTCCGCACAGACCATGCCCTCCCGCCCGATGTCCAGGCTGAGGTGCGCCGCATCTTGGATGGAGCCGCTCGCCGGTTGCTTCACGAACAACTTGACGACATGGCCAGGATCACTGACGGGCACCGCCGTTCGAGCCGACCAACTCGACCGCGACCCGATCGGGGCCTCGGCCGGGACGGACGACGGCCCGCGCGACGATTGCGCGAGGCAACGCGCGACGCTCTGAAAGCGTCAGCCGATCCCAGTCCTCAGCCCCGTTGATCGTGACGGCCGGCTAGCGCCGCCAAGCTGATCCAGACGGGACTGTGCGGCGTCTCGCGCCTGGCGCAACTCCAGCAGCCGCTGGCGGGCGGCCGGCTCATCAAAACCATCGAAGGCCCGCAGAGCGGCGTCCAGGGCGCTCTGCGCAGCCTGCAACGCCTGCTCAGCGCCCAAATGCCCCGCTACCATGCGGGAAACGGCGCGTTGCGGCCCATTACGCCCAAAACTGCCGGGCGGGCACCCGTGGGAATGGGAGTACCCCGGCCGCGCCGCGATCGTGTTCGCGGCCGAGCGCGACGCGCACGAGGGTGTGCTGCGCGCCTACACCGTCCCCCCGCTGCCGCCCGAGGTGCGTGCCGCCGCCGGCGACCCCGGTGCGCGCGAGGCTGCCTGCCGGTCGCGGGCGCTGCTGCCGGGGCTGGTCCACACAGGAGGCTGAGCGCCCGGGTGGCGCATACGTGGGGCTGCAGGCCTGGCGGGCGTGCGAGGCCGCCTTTCGGTCGTGGGCGTTGCTGCCGGGGCGGGGGCGCGCGGGAAGCTGACGACTCCGAACGGGAGGGGGTGTTGTGTTGCTTACTTTTTACGCGCCAACCAAAATGCGCGGCTTTACAAAGTGAAGCTGGTTGGTGCCCAAAAAGTACATACGACAACACCCCGCCAGCTCGGATCGCGCGTTTGGCCAAACGCCAACCCGGCTCGCCGTCGCCCGACTTCGGGCCTGGCGCACTACGACGCACGCAGTTTGGCCTGCCCCTCGTGCGTTTGCCCTGCGCGGATTCGCAGTCGCCCTTGTGTCGAGGGCTGTCGCGCGCAGTTCGACGACGGCGCAGTGGCGGGGCGACTGCGCGGTGAAACGGCTCCACGTAAGCGCAGTCGCCTGCTGCCCATCGGGCGACTGCACGGCCGCGGCGGGACCGGCGCGCAACGCGCGCACGGCACGGTCTCGGCGCCGCTACGCTCACCTCCTCGAATCTCTTTTCACCAGGCCGCGCAGCGTCATTTTGAAGTCCCGCGTCCGCCCTTTGGCGTTCACCGATGAGCCCGATCGCGCCAACTTCGTTGCGCCTCGCGCCGCTCGCTCTTGCACTGAGATCCCTTAAGGGGATCTCGCTCTCGCCCGCCACCGCAGCGCGGCATCGTCCTCGCTTGACTGCCGTCGGCGCCAGCCCTAAAAGCTCCCACTCGATGGAGCCCACAAGCAGGAGGCGCACATGAGATCCACCACAGCTCCCCGTCCCGTTGTCACGCCGTTTCCCGCCCCGTCGCTCGGGCGCTACACCGACACCGACGGCCGCCCACGCGAGGTGTTGGCGCTGCCCGGGCGCGGCGGCAGCACGCTGGTGGTCGACCGCGACGCGCTCAGCTGGGGCGACCGGCGCCTGGTGGCGCACCTGGCGCCCGACGAGCCGTTGGACAACGCGCGGCTGGTGTGCCGCGACTACCTCCGCCGTCCCACCGCCGTCCGCTGCCGGTCGCTCGCTCCCGAGGATCTGCGCGCGGTGCCGTTCGGTGACGGCCGCCAGCCGGCCGACGCGGTCGATCCCGCTCGCCACGGTCCGCAGCTGCCGCCTGCCGCCCTGGAGCACCACTCGCCGATGCCGCCCCCCGCCGTGGAGCTGCGCGACCGCCGCGGCCGCCGCCACCGGCTGGAGCGGCTCGCCACCGGGCGTTCGCTGCCGGAGCTGCGCTGGTGCCCCCGCGACGACGCCGCCCCCGGGCGTGCCGAGAGCGTGCGCGACGTGGTGGCGTGCATGGAGAGCTATGAGCCGGTCCGCACGCTCACGGCCGCCGCGCTCGGGTGCCACCGCGACGACCCGTCCGTGTCGGTGGCGGCGCTGCGCGGCGAGTTGGAGCGCCTCGACGCCAGCCGCATCGTGCTCAACCGCGGGCTGCGGCGGGCGGTGCTGCGGGCGATGCGCACCCAAAACCTCACGCTCAGCGAGATCGCCTACCGCTGCGGGCGCGTCAAGCGCGACGTCGGCGGCCGCGGCAGCGGCGAGACCAGCTGGCTGGCACGCCGCGTGGGTATCGCGCCCGAGGGCGGCGCCCACGGCGAGCCCACGCCATGGATCCACACCGAGGTGCTCGCGCTGATCGCGCGCGAGGGTCTCGGCATCAGCCCGCACGAGGTGGAGCTGTGAGCGACCACTCGCCCCCGCGCGTGCTGGTGGTCGAGCACGACCCGGACGTCGGACCGCCGCTGGTGGAGCAGCTCGCCGCCGACGGCTATCGAGCGCGGCTGGCCCGCACCGCCGGGCACGCCCGCGCGCTTGCCCGGGGCGATCCTCCCGCGATCGTGCTGCTCGGCCAGCTGCAGCCGCCGGACGCGTCGCTGGAGCTGTTGGCGGAGATCCGCCGGCCCGGCGAAAGCGCGTGGTTGGCGGGCCTTCCAGTGATCGTGTGCGGCACGCTCAACCACGCGGCCGACCTGCTGCGCGCGTTCGAGGCCGGCGCCGACGATTTCCTGGCCCGGCGCTCCCTGACGCGCCCAGCCGGCTACCTGGAGCTGCGGGCGCGCCTGCGCGCGGTGCTCCGGCGTGCCTGCGGCCCCCCGGCGGATCGAGGCGATCGGCTGTTGGTGGGGGCGCTGGCGCTCGACCTTCAAGCTCGCACCGCGTGTGTGGACGCACGTCCGGTGCCGCTGTGCCACCAGGAGTACCAGCTGCTTGCGCACCTCGCCCGTCAGCCCCACCGCGTGTTTACCAAGCAGGAGCTGCTGCACGCGGCGTGGGGCTACCCGGTGGCGATCCGCACCCGCACACTCGACACACACGCCAGTCGCCTGCGCCGCAAGCTGCGCGCCGCCGACGGCGGGCCGTGGGTGATCAACGTGCGTGGCGTCGGCTACCGCCTCATCTGAGCCTGACTGAGCTTCTCGACGCTCGCGCGTAGCCGGCTGTCGGTCGCTGCGCTCTTTCTGTGCGCCAACCACCACGGCGAGCCTTCGGGCTCGCCGCGGCTCGTTAAGCCCGCGCTCGGCTCGCGCCGCGCGCTCGACACGAAAGGAGGGGCGCATGCCCCCGCCCAACAAATCCACCCTCGAACCAAATCAACCCACCATCGACCCGACCGCGCCCTTCGGGCGCGATGCCCCCTCTGTGGAGCATCTGCTGCAGTGGTTGGTCGGCACGGCGGCACACCTCGCCATCGGCCTGCTGCTGGGCATGCTCGCCGCCCGCGCGATGCGCCGCCTGCACCTGCACTGGAGCTGGGCGGCCGCTGCCTTGGCGCTCGTGCTTCTCGCCCACGCGGCGCTCGCCGGCGAGGCTTTCACGCTCGGCATCGCCACGCTTGCCGCCGCCTTCCGTGGGCGGCGCTGGCACGACGAAGACCTCCAGGCTGGAGCCGATCTGGCGACGATCGCGGCCGAGCGCACCACCCCGCTCGATGGCGCGCGCGACGGTATGCGTACGGCGCGCAGGCTGGCTGCCCGTGCAACCGCGGTGACGGCCGCGTGGCTCTCTGCACGTGCCCTCCCGGGACCCGCCGGCCGCTCGGCGGCGAGCTGGTTGGACGCTCTACGGCGGGCCACGGTCGCGGACAGCCCAGGCGGTGCAGCGTGGTGCGGCGGTCGCCTGCGCGTGGGCTCCGACCGCCGCCATCGCCCGGTGTCGATCGAGCTCGGCGACGACGGTGGTGGCGCGCACACGCTCGTGGCGGGCGCCACCGGCGCCGGCAAGACGTTCACGCAGGCGTGGATCGCCACGCAGGCAATCGCGCAGGGGATGTCGGTGATCGCGGTCGACCCCAAGGGCGACGCCGGGCTGCACCGGCGCCTGCACGACGCGGCGCAGGCGCGCGGCGTGGCTTTCCATCTGTGGACGCCCGACGGGCCCTCCGTTTACAACCCGTTCGCCCGCGGCACCGCCGGCGAGATCGCCGACCGGGCGCTCGCCGGCGAGCGCTTCACCGAGCCCCACTACCAGCGCCAGGCGCAGCGCTACCTCGGGCATGCCGTGCGGGCGCTGTTGGCCACCCGCGGCGAGGTCACGCTCGCCGGACTGGTCGACGCGCTCGACCCCGACGGCCTGGAGTTGCTGGCGCGGCGGCTGGACGACGGGTCGGCGCATACGGTGCACGCCTACCTCGATTCGCTCGCGCCGCGTCAGCGGGCCGATCTCGGCGGGGTGCGCGACCGCCTCGCGATCCTCGCCGAGTCCGATGTCGGCCGGTGGCTCGACCCGATCACATTCGCCCCGTCGTTCGAGCTGCTCGACGCGGTGCGCACGGGGGCGGTGGTGTACTTCGTGCTCGACGCCGACGCCCGCCCGCTGCTAGCGCAGATGTTGGGCCGCGCGATCGTGCAGGATCTGCAGAGCGTCGTGGCCGCGTTGCAAGGCCGTCCCGGGCGTTGCCTGGTGGCGATCGACGAGTTCTCCGCGGTGGCTGCCGAGCAGGTGGCGGCGCTGTTCGCCCGCGCCCGCTCCGCCGGCGTCAGCCTGTTGCTGGGAACCCAGGAGCTCTCCGACCTGCGTCTCCCCGGACGCGAGACGCTGCTGGAGCAGGTGCTGGGCAACCTCACCACGCTCATCGCCCACCGCCAAACGGTGCCCGCGTCCGCCGAGCTGATCGCTCGGCTGGCCGGCAGCCGAGGGGTGTGGCGCGCGAGCGTCGGCAGCGACGGCCGCACCACTCGCACGCGGATCAGTGCGCCGCTGATCGGTCACGAGGAGGTGATGGGCCTGCCGCGCGGCTGCGCCGCGGTACTCCGCCTCGCCTCTCCGCGCGCGGCAGCGATTGCGCGGATGCGCTCGCCGGGGTGAGGCGCACGCGACGACACACAACCAACCACACAAGGAGCCTCGCGATGATCTCTGAGCACGCCAACCACAATCACCACCACCACACTGACCAAAGCCAAAGCCGCAACCGCGACGAGAGCCAGCTGGCGCTCCTGCGCTGGACCGCCGGCCTGGGTGCCGTCACGGCAGACGCCCTCGCCGCGCACCTCGGCGTGAGCGTCGCCTCCGCGCGGGGTCGCCTGCGCACGGCCGTCGCCAAGGGCTTGGTGCGGCGCTGCAGCCCGCTCGCCGACCAACCGGCGCTGTACGGGGTGACACGCGCCGGCCTGCGGGCCGCCGGCGTGGAGGGCGTGGACCCATGCACGGTGAGCGCATCGGGTGCGCTGCACCTGATCGAGTGCGCCCGCGTGGCCGCATCGCTGGAGCGCTGCTACCCCGACCACCGAGTGCAGGGGGAGCGGCTTCTGCGGGCGCAGGAGCGCGCCTGCGGCCGGCTGCTCGCCAGCGCGCAGCTCGGCGCGGGCGCGCACACGGGCGGCGTGGAGGCCGGCCGTCGCCGCCACCGCCCCGACCTCGTGCTGTGGCCCTGCGAGCCCGCGGATGGCCTGCCGGTGGCGGTGGAGGTGGAGCTGACCGTCAAGGCGCCCGAGCGCCTGGTCGCTATCTGCCGGGCGTGGGCGCGTGCGGGATGCGTGGCGGGCGTGCTCTACCTTGCCCCGCCGGAGGTGGAACGTGCGGTGGCGCGGGCGGTCGAGCGTGCGCGGGCGCACCAGCGGGTGCTGGTGGTGCCACTGAATTCGCTCACCGATTACCAGCAATGAAGCCACAATCAGCGAATCGCCACGGCCCGGCCGAGCGTACCGTCGCAGGCCGCGCGTAACTTCTTGGGCGGGGCAGTGGCTTACAGCAAAGGAGACGAAGTCATGTCGTACGCAAGCATCAACAGTGTTGTGTTGGTTGGCCGCCTCACTCACGACCCCGAGCTGCGCGAGCTGCCCTCCGGTCAGAGCGTGTGCGATCTGCGGATCGTGTGCAACGGCATCCGCCGCGCCGCCGACGGTGAGTACCACGAGCGTCCCAACTACTTCGACGTCGCCGCCTTCGGAGGGTTGGGGGAGAACGTCGCGCGCTACATGCGCCGGGGCAGCCTGCTGGCGGTCGGCGGGCGCCTGGAGTGGCGCGAGTGGGAGAACGCAGAGCAGCAGCGACGCCAGGCGGTGAAGGTCGTGGCCGAGAACATCCAGTTCCTCGAGCGACGCGCCGCCGACGACGAGCCCGCGTCCGACGGTGAGCTCGGCGCTGCCGTCGAGTCGGGCGTCGAGGGCGAGCCCGAGCTCGTCGGCGCCAGCGCGGGCGGGCTCGACCTGATGTTCTAGCGGCCACAGTCTGAGCTGCTCGCGGGATGCCGGTGGTCACGGTGTCCCGCGAGCGGCCCCGGGCCGCTTTTCGCATTTAAGGGGTATGCTCCCGCGCCGAACCCTCCCGCGCAAGGAGACCACACAGGTGCCAGTGAACGACAAAGCGGTCGGCAAGACCTACGAGCCCACGGTGTATGCGGTGGGCCGCGAGAAGATCAGGGAGTACGCCCGGGCGGTCGGCGAGACCAACATGGTGCATCTCGACGTGGAGGCGGCGCGCGCCGCCGGCTACACCGACGTGGTGGCGCCGCCGATGTTCGCGGTCGTCTACTGCGCCCCGTCGGTGGGTCCGCCGATCTTCGACCCCGAGCTGGAAATCAACTTCCCGATGATGGTGCACGGCGGCCAGGAGCTCGAGTGGGGCTCCCCGGTGGTGGCCGGCGATGAAATCACCACGACCGCGTCGGTGAAGGAAATCCACGAAGACGGCGGGCGCGGCTACTACGTGTTCGAGTCGATCTCGACCAACCAGCGCAACGAGCAGGTGTGCAAGGGCACCTGGACCCAGATCGTTCGAGGAGTGTGAGCATGGCCGAGTTGACCCCCGGGGCGCAGATCCCCGAGCTGAAGATCACGCCCGACAAGTACCTCACCGTCCGCTACGCGGGCGCGTCGGGCGACTTCAACCCGATCCACGTCGACGACGAGTTTGCGAAGATGGTGGGCCTGCCCGGGCGCATCCTGCACGGTTTGTGGACCATGGCGCAGGTGGCGCGCGCGCAAACCGACGCGGCCGGCGGTCCCGAGCACCTGCGGCGGCTGAAGGTTCAGTTCCGCGGCATGGGCGTCCCCGAGCAGGAGGTGACGGTCACCGGCACCGTGCGTGAGGCGCACGACGGCAAGGTGCTGATCGACACCGTGGCGGTGCAAGCCGACAAGGAGATCATCCGCAACGCCGAGGCCGAAGTCACGGTGTAGCGGCCCCGCCGGCTGCCGGCGGGCGTCGGTGAGGTCCGTGCCGCCCCCCGGGTCGCCCCGTGGCGGGACATAAAATCAAAGGATGCTCACCGTCAGGCAGGAGCTGATCCTGTGCAAGGTGGTGGAGGGATACTTGCGCACCGGCCAGCCGGTGGCGTCGCGCGCGATCGCGCGCGACCCGGAGCTGGACTGCGGGCCCTCCACCGTTCGCAACGAGCTCGCGCTGCTCGAGGAGCGCGGATTGCTTGCGCACCCGCACACCTCTGCCGGTCGCGTACCCACCGACGCCGGCCAGCGCTATGTGGTCGACCGGATGCTGGCCTCCGGCGAGGGCCTCGTGGCGGCCCCGCGCCTGGAGCTGTCGCTTACGCGTCAGGAGGTGGAGGAGGCGATGCGGGCGACCACCGAGACCCTCTCGCAGGTGACCGATCTGCTGGCGGTCGTATCGGCGCCCTCCGCCAGCACCGCGACGATCCGCCATGTGGAGGTGCTGGCGGTGCAGCCGCGCATGGTGGTGGCGGTGGTGGTCACATCCACCGGCGGCGTGTCGCGCGTGTTCGCCACCTTCGACGAGCCGATGGACGCGGGGTTGGTGGCGTGGGCGGGGGAGTATCTCAACGAGCGCCTCGTCGGCCTCGGTTTGGGGGCGCGCATGCTCCATCAACGCCTCGCCGACCCCACGCTGCCGGCGCGGGAGCGTGCCTTCCTCGACCGTCTGATCCCCGCGTTCGGCGGACTCGCGGCCGAGTCCGAGCACGAGCTCTACCTGGGGGGCACAGCGCGCCTGTTCTCCGAGGCGCACATGCGCGACGTGGGCGAGATCAACGAGCTGATGGAGCTGCTGGAGCGACGCGTGTCGCTGCTCGGCGTGCTGCGCACGGCGCTCAGCGAGCCCGACGTTTACGTGCGGATCGGCCGCGAGAACGAGATCCCGGCGATGCGCTCCCTGGCGATGGTCGCCTCCGGCTACGGCTTCGCTCGGCGTCATCTGGGGATCGTGTCGGTGATCGGCCCGGTGCGGATGGACTACGCCTACGCGATCCCCACCGTCCGCGAGGTCGCCCACGAGCTGTCGCGGTTCGTCGAAGACGCCTACGCGGAGGAGTGAGCGGGTAACCGGATCCCGTCTGAAACCCCCTACCGTGTCTGCATCATGAGCCGCGCATCCACCCCCCGCGACCCCTACGAGGTGCTGGGTCTCGCCCGCGACGCTTCCGAGCAGGAGGTGAAGAAGTCGTTCCGCCGCCTGGCGCGGGAGCTGCATCCGGACGTCAACGCGCACGACCCGCAGGCCGAGGAGAAGTTCAAGGAGGCCGCGGAGGCGTACGAGATCCTCTCCGACCCCGAACGCCGTGCCACCTACGATCGCTACGGCCACGAAGGGTTGCGCAGCGGCGGGTATGCGCCCAACTTCGACGCGTTCGGCTCGATTGGCGACCTGTTCGAGGCGTTCTTCGGCGGCGCCAGTCCCTTCGGCGGCCGCGCCGCCGGACCGGCGCAGGGCGGCGATGTGGCGGCCACGCTCGAAATCGAACTCGGCGAGGCGGCTGTCGGCAGGCGCGCCGAGGTGGTCTTCGAGGTGGTGCAGCGCTGCGAGCACTGTCGCGGCAACGGCGCCGAGCCGGGCACCCCGATCGATACGTGCGAGCGCTGCGGCGGTGCCGGGCAGCTGCAGGCGGTGACGCGCACGCCGTTCGGCCAGATGATGCGCACGGTGGCGTGCGAGGAGTGTCACGGCGACGGGCGGATCGCCAAGCAGCCCTGTCGCGAGTGCCGCGGCCGCGGCCGCCGCGCCGCCCGGCGCACGCTCGAGGTGGACGTGCCCGCGGGAATCGCCGACGGCCAGCGTATCCGCCTCGGCGGCAAGGGCCACGCCGGCGAGGCCGGTGCGCCGCCCGGCGACCTGTACGTGTTGGTGAGGGTGCGCCCCGACGAGCGGTTTGTGCGTGAAGGCGACGAGTTGATCACCGCGCTTGACGTCGCTGCGCCGCTGGCGGCGATGGGCGCCACGCTGGAGGTGCCCACGCTCGACGGCGCCGCCACCGTGAAGATCGCGCCGGGCACCCAGCCGGGAGAGGTGCTCACCGTGCGCGGCCAGGGGATGCCCAACCTGCGCAACGGCCGCCGCGGCCAGCTGCAGGTGGTGGTCAACGTGGTGGTCCCCCGTCGCCTCAGCTCCGAGCAGCGCGAGTTGCTGGAGCGCTTCCAGGAGACGCTCACCGACGACAACCTGCGCGGCGATGAGTCGATGCTCGCCAAGCTGCGCCGCGCGCTGCGCCACCAGCCGGCGTGATCCGTCTCGCGGTCCGCGTGCGGTGCGAGCACGCCGAGCTGGTGCTGGCCGAGCTGCTGGAGCTGGCGCCCTCCGGTGTGGAAGAGAGCGAGGTGGGGGAGGGCGTGGTGGAGTACGCGGTGTACGGCAGCCCCGGCGAGCTGCCCCACCTGCCCGACCTGCGTGCGGCCGCCGGTGAGGCTCTGGTGGAGGTCGCCACCAGCGAGCTGCCCGACGACTGGGACGAACGCTGGAAGCACTTTCACCGGCCGGTGTCGATCGCACCCCCGGCTGTCGGTCCAGCCGAGTCCTCGGCAGTGGATCCAGCCGCAGCGCGCGACGGTCGCGTCCCCGGCCTGCACGTGCGGCCGCCGTGGGAGCCGCCAAGCGGCCGAGACGATGTTGCGGAGATCGTCATCGACCCCGGCCAGGCGTTTGGCACTGGCGCACACGCCACCACACGATTGTGCCTGGAGCTGCTGCTGGAGTTGGCCGCCGAGGGGAACGCGGCGCGGCCGCGCGATGCGGGGCGATCGCACGACGTGGGGAGATCGCACGACGTGGGGAGGGGCCCGCTGGTGGATGTCGGCACCGGCTCGGGTGTGCTGGCGATCGCGGCGGCGCACCTCGGCTATGCGCCGGTGATCGCGCTCGACAACGACCCGGAGAGCGTCGCCGCGGCGACGGCCAACGCCGCCGTCAACGGTGTGTCGATCGAGGTGGCGCGTTGCGACCTGCGCCGCGAGCGCCTGCCGCTGCTCGGCGGTGCGCAGCCGCCGATCGTGCTGGCCAACCTGCTGCTGCCGCTGCTGCTGGACCTCACCCACGCGCTCGAGCGCCCGCCGGCCGACCTGATCGTCGGCGGGCTTCTCGCCGAGCAGGTCGACGAGTTGGTTGGCGTCTACAAAGAGTGTTTGCACATGCACGAGCGCGCGCGGCGCACCGGCGGCGAGTGGGCCGCGGCGTGGTTTACGCGCGATTCATGACCGACAGCGCGCGCCGGTGCCTGAGCCTTGCGGCGGTGACTGTCCGTCGGCTGTAGCTACGCCGGATCGGGCAGCTCGGTGACCGCGCGTGCCATCGCGCGGAAGATCAAATCGATCGCGGCGCGCACGCCATCCTTGCTCTGCAGCAGCGCGCAGGCGGCTGCGAGCGCGGGGCCGATCGTCTCCAGCGCTTCGCCCACGTCACCCGGGTCGGGGTCGCGGCAGGCGGCGAGCGCCATTTCCAGCATCGCCAGCGCCTGCTCGGGGATCCCCCCGAACAGCGCCGGGCCGGCGAGGCTGCCGTAGCCGTACACGCGCGCCAGCCGCCCGGAGAGCGTGATCTGCGGACCACGCCGCGGGGGCGTGACGGACGGCAGGCCGCGACCGTCGAACAGCCCGCCCACCGTCTCGCCCAGCACACCGCGCACCGTGCGCTCGTCGAGGCCGGCGTGGGCGGCCGTGCGCAGCGCCACGTAGAGGCCGCTCTGCGGGCGCCCGTAGGGGGGATCGGAGGCGAACACGATCCGCTCGGCGGGCACGCGGGCATACAGCTGCACGACGTCGAGCGCGAAGAAACACGAGATGTCGTACAGCACGCCGGGGTGGTCGGCCAGCATCGAGGTGAGTACGCCCTGGTCGCAGATCGCCCCGTGCGCGAGGATCAGCACCACCTCGGGGTGGCGCAGCGCCAGCTCGGCGAGCCCCTCGGCGATCGGCGGCAGGCCGCGCCCGGCGTGGATCAAAATCGGCACGCGCGCCTCCTCTGCGACGGCGAAGATCCCCTCCAGCTGTTGCCCGTCGAACGCGAACTCCTGTGCGCGCGGGTGCAGCTTGATCCCGCGCGCTCCCGCCGCCAAACAGCGCTCGGCCTCGGGCAGCGGGTCGTCGAACGGGTCGAGGCGGCAGAACGGGATCAGCCGCCCGTCGCTTTCCGCCGCCCACGCCAGCACACGGTCGTTGGGCACGCGGTAGGCGGGACGGCGCTCGGGGTCGTGCAGCGGGAACACGCACGCCCGTTGCGCGCCGGCCGCATCCAGCTGCGCCAGCAGCTCGGGGAGCGTCAGCGAGCGCCCGTCCTCGTCCAGGCCGAGGTGGGTGTGGCAGTCGAGCACCTCCGCGTCCTGCGGCAGCAGCCGCTGTGTGTCGGCGAGGAACGGCGCGAGCGCGTCAGCGTACAGGGCGGCGTCCATGCCGGGCACCCTATTGGGTTGGGCGCTCGCCCGCCCTACGCGTGCAGACGCTGGCTGGCCGGCTCGAGCCCCGCCTCGCGCTGGAAGTCCTCCAGCACGCCGCGCATCGTGGCCGGGTCGCACTCCACCTTCGACGGCCACGGCTTGGCGGGGTGGTCGTACAAGGTCTTCAGGCCATTGCCGGTGATCACCGCCACGATCGTTTCGTCAGGGTCCACTCGCCGTTCGGCCGCCAGCTTCTTGACGACCGCCACCGTCGTGCCGCCGGCCGGCTCGGTGAGCAGGCCCTCGGTCGAGGCCAACAGGTCGATGCCGGCCCAGATCTCTTTGTCGCTCACGGCCGCCGCCGTGCCGCCGCGGGAGCGCACCGCGTCGATCACGAACACGCCGTCGCCGGGCGAGCCGATCCCCAGCGAGTGCGCCTGCGTGGTCGGCTTCACCGGGTTGATCTCCGAGGCGCCGGTGAGGATCGCGTGCGCGATCGGGTTGCACCCCTCCGGCTGGGCGATGTCGATCTTCGTGTCGGCGGTCTTCGCCAGCCCCACGATCTCCAGCTCGCGCAGACCCTTGTGGATGCGCGAGGAGAGCGTGCCGCCCGCGGCGGGAGAGACGATCCGGTCGGGCGCCTTCCAGCCCAGCTGCTGCACGATCTCGTACGCCTCGGTCTTGGCGCCCTCGGCGTAGAAGGGGCGCAGCGTGATGTTGGCGAACTCCAGCCCCGTCGCTTCGGCCAGCGCGCGGCAGGCTTTGTTGGCTTCGTCGTAGTTGGCCTCCAGCTGGCACACCTTCGCGCCGAGCGCGCGGCAGGCGTGGGCCTTGGTGGACTCCAGCCGGTTGGGGTAGAACACGTACGCCGCCACCCCCGCCTTCGCCGCCAGCGCCGCCACCGCCGTGCCGACGTTGCCGGTCGACACACACCCGATCTCGCGGCGGCCCAGCTCCAAGAGGCGCGCCACCGCCATCGAAACCACGCGATCCTTGTATGACAGGCTGGGGCGCGAGGTGGAGTCGTCCTTGATGTAGAGGTTGTTCAAGCCCACCGCCTCGCCCAGCCGGTCGGCGCGGATCAGCGGCGTGAAGCCGGCGAACTCGCCCACGCGCGCCGGCCCGACCGCGTCGTGGATCGGCAGCAGCTCCTCCAGAAACCAGATGTTGAGCGGGCGCTCGCTCATCGGCGTCTGTGCGATCCGCCGCGCAGCCAGCTCGTAGTCGTAGTCGATGTCGAGGCTCTTGTTGCAGCGCGGGCAGTACGCGCCGCCGTCGGCCAGCGGCATGTGCACGTCGCATTTGCGGCACACCAGCTCGGTCGCGCAGGAGCGCGTGTGCTGGGACCCCCCGGCGTTGTCTCGTGCGGTGCTCATGCGCGTCCTGTCCACATCATCGCAGAGTGGGCGGCAGCCGAAATGGTCATATTCGGTGAAGCCATCCCTCGGTTGGGGCCGGTGGGCGCCGTGGCGGCCATCTGCACAGTCTGTCCGCTCGCCACGGCCGGCGTCGGGTTTGTTTCTCTCTGAACGCCGCCCGTCCGCCGCGCCGGCGTCGCCCGCGGGCCAGCTTTGGCGGTACCGAGGGACATTCCTACTCCTCGCCGCCCGCCACCGGCAGTGGCTCCGCGCGCTCGGCGATCGGCGGCTGGCGCGACCACCCGCCCGGCACCGGCCACAACGGATCCACGCCTGGCCGCCCGAGGCCCGAGGCCTCCCACAGCTCCTCGCCGGCGTGCGGCGCGAACGGGGTCAGCACGCGCACGATCAGCCCCAGCGCGTCGACCAGCGCCTCGTGATCCTCGCGGCACAGCGTGCCGGAGTGCTGGATCACGCGCTTCTCGTAGTCCTTGATCCGGTCCAGCAGCCGGATCACGTTGCGCACCGCGCTGTGCATCTCGAGCTCCGCCAGCTCCTCGGTGATCTTCTCCACCGCGGTGTCGCACCATTTCTCCAAACGCCGGCGCAGATGCTCGGTGCGGCGCGGGTCACGCCGCTCGAACTCCTGGTCGCGCTGGGCGAAGCGCGCCTGCGCGTACTGCCACAGGTTGTGCAGGAACCGCTGGCAGAACTGCACCGCGCTGTCGCTCCAGTTCAGCGACTTCTGCGGCCGCGCCGCCCACAGCACCGCAAGTCGTACGGTGTCGGCGCCGAAGCGCTCCACCAGTTCGTCGGGGTCCACCACGTTGCCGAGGTGCTTACTCATCTTGCGCCCGTCGCGAATCACCATCTCGTGCATCAGCGCGCCCGCGAACGGCTCGCCGTCGGCGAGGAACGCCAGTGGGCCGATGTCGCGCAGCGCCTTGGTGGTGATCCGCTGATCGAACATGAAGTTGCCGCTGTCGCTGCCCGCCACCAGCCGCTCGGAGGGCAGCCACGCGCGCAGGTCCTCCAGCGCCAGGATCTCCTCCAGCGTGCGGCCCCGCTCAGGCGCCGGCACGCAGGCCGGGATCCACAACCACAGCGCGTCGAAGTGGCAGTCCAGCGTGTCCGTCTCGCGCTTGGCGGGGCCGCCGCAGCCGGGGCAGGTCGTGTTGACGAACTCCTCCCTTTCGGCCAGCGGGTTGCCCTCACCGGTCGGTTTCAAATCGCGCGGCAGCTCCACCGGCAGTTGCTCCTTCGGCACCGGCACCGTGCCGCATTGCTCGCAGTACACGATCGGGATCGGCGTGCCCCACGAGCGCTGGCGCGAGATCGAGAAGTCGCCGGCCTTGTACCGCACCGTGGGGTTCGCGCCGTACGCCGATGCGCCGTCCGGCGACTGGCCGGCGCCCGGCCCATCGCCCAGGCTGGCCGCGTCGGCCGGCGGTGAGCCCCGCCCCTCCTCCTCCCCCAACGAAATGCCCAATCGCTCGGCGATCAGCTCGTCCGTGTGGTCCAGCTTGGGAATCCCAAGCACGGCAGTCGCGCCGAAGCGCTCGTCCACGGCGGGGGAGATCAACAGGGGGAGGGGTCGTCCGGCGACCTCCAGCTTGCGGCCCGTGTCCACCAGCGCCACCGTCTCGGCGCCGCGCGAGCTGCGCTCCCAGCCGCCCAAACGCATCTCCTCCAGCTGCTCCTCCACGTTCGCGCTCCAGCGCTCCACGTCCGGATGCTTGGGGGAGATCAGCACGAAGCGAGCGTCCGCGATGGCCTCGCCGTGGGGCGTGAACACCGTCAGCGTCCGGGCGTCCCCGCTGCCTGGCGCCCGTGTCTCATCCGCGGTATCGCTCCCGGGCGCGTCGTCTCCCACGCTCTCCGCGTGCGCCTGCAGCTCCACGCCGTCCACGCGGCCCAGCACGAAGCGCTGGCTCGCCAGCGAGGTGTCGTCCCATTTCTGTAGTCCGTCGATCCGGCGGTCGTTCTCCTCCAGGTATGCGCTGATCCGCAGGTACCACTGCGCGCGTTGGATCAGCCTCACCGGGTTGTGGCAGCGCCAGCAGGTCCCGTTCTCCACCTGGATCGTCGCCAACGTCGTCTGGCACGTATCGCACCAGTCCACGCTGCCGCTGCCGTGGTAGATCAAGCCGGCGTCCAGCAGCGTGAGGAACAGCCACTGCGACCAGCGGTACATGATCGCGTCGCTGCTCATGAACGTCCGCTCCCAGTCGAACGAGAAGCCCAAACGCTGCAGCTGACCGGTCATGTGCGCGGCGCACCTGCTCACCCACTCCGACGGCGACACGCCGCCGGCGATCGCACCCAGCTCGGCCGGCAGGCCGAACGCGTCGAAGCCGAACGCGAACAGCACCGCCTCGCCGCGCGCGCGCTGGAAGCGGGCGTACGCGTCTCCGATCGCGTAGCTGCGCACGTGGCCGATGTGCACGTTCCCCGACGTGAACGGAGCCGACGCCTTGATGTAGATGCCGCTTTCGTCGGCCCTCATCGGCGGCGTGCGGAACGCCTCGCGCGCCGCCCACTCGCGCTGGCGGCTGACCTCGATCGCACGCGGGTCGTACGAGCGGCCGCCGCCCGCGTGGTCGCCGGCTTGGCCGTCGTGCGCCGGCCGCCCGCCGTCTCCGGTGAGATTCACATCGTTCACACCGCGAGGATATCCCAGCCTCTCGCCCGCCACGCGGGGGTGGGCGAGAGGGGGCTGGGGAGGGGTGTTGTGTGTTTACTTTTCGGACGCCAACCAATCCCGCTAGGCGTGGCGACAGGGGCCGTTGCTATGCTCAAACCCACTTGGTCGCCGCCTTCCACAGGCACGTCTCGGCAGCTCGCCGACCCCCCTTCGGCCCCGCCCTGTGCGGGGTTTTCTCGTCCGCCCCGAGTGCAAGGATCCTGAGATGGAGATAGAGATCGGACGCGGCAAGAAAGCCCGCCGCGCGTATGGATTCGACGACATCGCGATCGTGCCCTCGCGGCGCACCCGCGACCCCGACGACATCGACATCTCCTGGAAGCTGGGGCCCTACCAGTTCGAGCTGCCGATGATGGCCTCCGCGATGGACGGCGTCGTCTCGCCCGAGACCGCTGGCATCGTCGGCCGCCTCGGCGGTCTGGCGGTGCTCAACCTCGAGGGGATCTTCACCCGCTACGAGGACGCCGACGCGCAGCTGGAGCGCATCTCCTCGTTGCCCAAGGAGATCGCCACACGCGAGATGCAGGAGATCTACCGTGAGCCCGTCAAGCCCGAGCTGATCGCCCAGCGCCTCCAGGAAATCAAGCAGCACAAAGTGGTCGTGGCCGCCTCGCTCACACCCCAACGGGTGCTGCGCTACCACGAGCTCGCGCTGGAGGCCGGCCTCGACGTGCTGGTGATCCAGGGCACCGTGGTTTCCGGCGAACACGTCTCCACCGTCTCCACCCCGCTCAACCTCAAGGAGTTCATCCCCTCGCTCGACGTGCCCGTGGTGGTGGGCGGCTGCGCCTCCTACCACACGGGTCTTCACCTGATGCGCACCGGCGCCGCCGGCGTGCTCGTCGGCGTGGGCCCCGGCGCGGCCTGCACCACCAGAGGTGTGCTCGGCATCGGCGTGCCCCAGGCCACGGCGATCGCCGACGTGGCGCACGCCCGCTCCACCCACATGCTGGAGACCGGCGACTACTCGATGGTGATCGCCGACGGCGGCATGCGCAACGGCGGCGACGTCGCCAAGGCCGTTGCGCTGGGCGCCGACGCGGTGATGATCGGCTCGCCGCTGGCCCGCGCCTACGAAGCGCCCGGCCGCGGCTACCACTGGGGGATGGCCACGTTCCACCCCACGCTCCCGCGCGGTGCGCGCGTGTCCACTGCCCAAAACGGCACGCTCGAGGAGATCCTCGTCGGTCCCGCGCGCGAGAACGACGGCACGTTCAACCTGTTCGGCGGACTGCGCACCTCGATGGCCACCTGCGGACACAAGGACCTTGCCGAGTTCAACCGCGCCGAGGTCGTGGTCGCCCCCTCGCTGCAAACCGAGGGCAAGGCGCTTCAGCGCGACCAGGGCGTCGGCATGGGGGCCATTAACGGGAAGGCTGCGGCGCTGGTCAATGAGTGAGGGGGCTGTGGCATCGGAGCCGCTGGCCGAGGAACGGGCCGCGGCGCCCGATGCCATGGCCGAGAGGCGTCCGACGACCGCCACCGACACGGTGGTCGTCATCGACTACGGCGGCCAGTACTCGCAGCTGATCGCCCGTCGTGTACGCGAGTGCGGGGTGTTTTCCGAGCTAATCCCCCACCACGTGCCGCTCGCCGAGATTGCCGCGCGCCGCCCGCGCGGGGTGATCCTCTCCGGCGGCCCCGCGTCGGTGTACGCCCCCGGCGCGCCCCGGTTGGAGCGCGGCCTCTTGGAGTTGGGCGTCCCGGTGTTGGGCATCTGTTACGGCATGCAGTTGCTGGTGCACGAGCTGGGCGGCCGCGTCGAGCAGGCCGACGTCGGCGAATTCGGCCGCTCCGACCTCGTGGTGGACGAGCACGGCACGCTGCTGCGCGACACGCCGCGCGAACAAACCTGCTGGATGTCGCACCGCGACACCGTTTATGAAGCGCCGCCCGGCTTCACTGCGCTCGCGCACACCTCCACTTCGCCGGTGGCGGCGTTCGAGAGCGTCGAGCGCGGGATCTACGGCATCCAGTTTCACCCCGAGGTCGTTCACACCCCCTACGGGCAGCAGATCCTCGGCCGCTTCCTCATGGATGTGTGCGGGTGCGCCCCCACCTGGTCGGCCGCGTCGATCGTGGAGGAGCAGATCGCCCGCATCCGCGCGCAGGTGGGGGAAGGGAAGGTGATCTGCGGTCTCTCCGGCGGTGTCGACTCCTCAGTGGCCGCACTGCTCGTGCACCGCGCCGTCGGCGACCAGCTGACGTGCGTGTTCGTCGACCACGGCCTCATGCGCAAGGACGAGGGCCAGCAGGTGATCGCCACCTTCAGAGACACGTTCAAGGTGCCGCTGGTGGCGGTCGACGCCGAGCAGCGTTTCCTGGAGCGGCTGAAAGGCGTCACCGAGCCGGAGGCCAAGCGCAAGACGATCGGCGCCGAGTTCATCCGCGTGTTCGAGGAGGAGGCCGCCAAGCTTGCCGCCGGGAGCACGCGAGCGGCGTGGGCCGGCACTGCGGGCGACGGCGATGCCGAAGGCGAGGCCGCGCGCTTCCTCGTGCAAGGCACGCTCTACTCCGACGTGATCGAGTCCGGTGGCGGCACCGGCGCGGCCACGATCAAGTCCCACCACAACGTCGGCGGTCTCCCCGACGACCTGCGGTTCGAGCTGGTGGAGCCGCTGCGGGCGCTGTTCAAGGACGAGGTGCGCGCCGTCGGCGCCGAGCTGGGCCTGCCCGAGCGTCTGGTGTGGCGCCAGCCGTTTCCCGGCCCGGGACTCGCCATCCGGATCGTCGGCGGCGAAGCGACCAAGGAGCGTTTGCAGGTGCTGCGCGAGGCCGACCACATCCTCCAGGACGAGATCCGCAAAGCCGGCCTCTACCGCGAGCTGTGGCAGTCGTTCTGCGTGCTCCCCGACATCCGCACCGTGGGCGTGCAGGGCGACGAGCGCACCTACGGTCACGTGGTGGTGATCCGCGCCGTCACCTCCGACGACGCCATGACCGCCGACTGGGCGCGGCTGCCATACGACCTGTTGGAGCAGATCGCCTCGCGCATGATCGGCGAGCTGCGCGAGGTCAACCGGGTCGTGTTGGACATCACCAGCAAGCCCCCCGGCACAATCGAGTGGGAGTAGCTATCATGCGCCGTCTCGCCGCGCGCGGCAGCTTGCGTGCGGCCTTTTTCACGCCATGAAAACTTACGTTGCCACCCCCACCGATCGCGAGCGCAACTGGCTGCTGGTCGACGCCAACGGCAAGACGCTCGGCCGTCTGTCGACGCAGCTGGCGGATTTGCTGCGCGGCAAGCGCAAGCCGCAGTACACGCCGCATATCGACACCGGCGATTTCGTGGTGGTCGTAAACGCGGAGAAGGTGGCGGTCACCGGCAAAAAGCGCACCGACAAGCGCTACTACCGCCACTCCGGCTACCCCGGGGGTTTGCGTTCGCGCAGCTTCGAGGAGATGCTGGCCCGTCGTCCCGAGGAGATCATCCGGATCGCCGTGCGGGGGATGATGCCGCGCAACCGGCTGGCTCGCAAACAGCTGACCAAGCTGAAGATCTACGCCGGACCGGAGCATCCGCACGTCGCGCAGAAGCCCACGCCACTGGAGATCGACGCCTGATGGCCGACGAGCCCACCGTGCCGGAGGAGCAGCAGCCGCCCGCCGAGGGGCCCGCCGCGGTGGAGGAGGCCGTCGCTGAGGAGCTCATCGCTGAGGAGCCCACGGCCGAGGACGCGCCCGCCGAGGAGCCGGTGGTGGTGCAGGAGATCGTGGTCGAGGAGTCGGTGGAGATCGTGGCTGAGGAGGTCGCGCCGGGCGACCTGCTGGTGGAGGAGTCGATCGTGGAGGACGGGCAGGCCGCTGCGGAGCCCGCGGTTGCTGCGGAGCCTGCCGCCGAGACGGAGGAGTCCGAGGAGGAGGAAGAGGAGGAGGAGCCCGCACCGCGGGTGAAGCCCGCGGTGCCCGGGGCTCACCTGGAAGTGGACATCGTCCCGGAGGGCGTCGATCCTTTGGCGCGGGAGCAGGCTGACCCGTATGCGACGGCGGAGTACGAAGAGGAACTGGCGGCGGAGGAGCAGGCTGAGGAGGAGCCGCAGCTGCCGCAGCCGATTTCGACGGCGGCGATCGACTTGGCGGCGGGGGCGCGCTACCGCGCGACCGGCAAGCGCAAGACGGCGATCGCGCGGGTGACTTTGCGTCCGGGGAGCGGTGCCTATTTGATCAACGGGCGCCCTTTGGAGGCGTATTTCCCGCGCGCCACGCTGCAGCGCAACATCCGCCAGCCGCTGGAGACGGTGGGGTATGAGGAGAAGATGGATGTGGTGGCGCTGCTGCACGGCGGCGGCATCTCCTCACAGGCAGGTGCGCTGCGCCACGGCGTCTCGCGTGCGCTGCTCGAGGCCGACCCGAATCTGCGCGGCGAGCTGAAGCGCCGCGGCTTCCTTACGCGCGACTCGCGCGCCAAGGAGCGCAAGAAGGCGGGCTTGAAGAAGGCGCGTAAGCGTCCGCAGTTCTCCAAGCGGTAAAGGCTGCGGCCGGCCGCTGCCGAATACGTCCTCCATGGCGCGCAAGTTGTTTGGTACCGACGGCGTCCGGGGGGTCGCCGGCGAGTTGCTGAGCGCCGAGCTGGCGCTCGGTCTCGGCCGCGCCGCCACGGCGCTCGCGCAGGCGGAGCGCCCGCAGGTGCTCATAATCCGCGACACACGCGAGTCGGGGGAGATGCTGCAGGCGGCGCTGGCCGCGGGGGTGAGCGCGGCCGGGGGGGACGCGCTGCTGGGCGGCGTGCTGCCCACGCCGGCCGCGCCCCTGTCGATCGCCCGCTACGGCTTCGATTTGGCGGCGGTCATCTCCGCTTCGCACAACCCCTACGCGGACAACGGCATCAAGTTTTTCGGCCCCGACGGCTTCAAGCTGTCCGATGACACGGAGCTCGAGATCGAGCGCGAGCTGGAGGACGGCGCCCCCAGCGCTCGCCGTGCCATCGGCCACGTGCGCGAGTGGCACGGCACCGGCGAGGACTACCTGCGCGAGCTGCACACGCGCTTCGCCGCGCTGGATTTGAGCGGCTTGGATGTGCTGCTGGACTGCGCCAACGGGGCCACCCACCGCGTGGCCCCGGAGATCTTCAGGCGGCTGGGCGCGGAGGTGAGCGTGGTTGGGGACGTGCCCGACGGGCGCAACATCAACGACGGTTGCGGCTCCACCCACGTCGAGCAGCTGGCCACGCAAGTGGTGGCGGGCGGCCACGCGATCGGGTTTGCGTTCGACGGCGACGGCGACCGCGTGCTGGCCGTGGACGGCGAGGGCGCGGTGGTGGACGGCGACGAGCTGATGGCGCTCACCGCGCTGCACCTCAAGCGCGCCGGGCGCCTGTCCGGCGGGGGCGTGGCGGTGACGGTGATGACCAACTACGGCTTCCACGCCGCCATGCGCGAGGCGGGGATCGAGGTGGCGTCGACGAAGGTGGGCGACCGCTACGTGCTGGAGGAGCTGCGCGCGCGCGGTTGGGCGCTGGGCGGGGAGCAGTCGGGGCACATCATCGAGCTCGACTTCAACCGCTCCGGCGACGGCATCGCCAGCGCGCTGCTGGTGCTGGAGGCGCTGGCGGGCGCGCCGCTGAGCGCGCGCGACGCGATGCACAAGCTGCCCCAGCGTTTGGTGAACGTGCGCGTGCGCGACCGCGACGCGCTCACCCAGGCGGCGAGCGTCGCCGACGCGGTGAAGGCCGCCGACGAGGCCTTGTCGGGCCGTGGCCGCGTGCTGGTGCGCCCCTCCGGCACCGAGCCGCTGGTGCGCGTGATGGTGGAGGCGCCCACCGGCGAGGAGGCCGACCACGTATGCGGCGAGCTGGTGGCGCTGGTGGAGCGGGAGTTGGGGTAGGGCGCATCGCGGACGCCTGTCGTAAGAGCCGCCAACCCGGTGGTATCTTCGAAGGCGTCCTCCGATACGGAGACGGAGCCGGTGATGGGAACCCGCCCACCCCGGCCGTTTGCGTTTGTGAGAAAGGATTCGATCGCCCGTGTGTGGAATCGTCGGCTATGTCGGTAGGCGCGAGCGCAGGGAAAACGGAGCGCCGTTGCAGGATGTGTTGCTGGGCGGGTTGCGCCGGCTGGAGTACCGGGGCTACGACAGCGCCGGCATCTCGGTGATCGCCGACGACCGCATCGAGGCGGTGCGAGCGGTGGGCAACCTGCGTGCGCTGGAGGCCAAGCTGCACGCCGGCCAGCCGGGCGACGGCGAGGTCGAGCCACACGGGGCAGTGGCCACGCTCACGCGCCCTCCCACCACCGGCATCGCCCACACCCGCTGGGCCACGCACGGGCGCGTCAGCGAGGAGAACGCCCACCCGCACTTCGACAGCGACGATCGCATCCACGTGGTGGTGAACGGGATCGTCGAGAACTACATGCCGCTGCGCCGGCGGCTGCAGGCGGACGGCTGCCACTTCACCTCCGAGACCGACGCCGAGGTGATCGCCCACCTGATCGCCCACCACTACGCCGGCGACCTCGCCGACGCCGTGCGCGCCGCCTACGCCGAACTGGAGGGCCACTTCGCGTTCGTGGCGATGAGCGTCGAGGAGCCCGACACGCTGGTGGGGGCTCGCCGCGAGTGCCCGCTGGTGGTGGGCCGCGGCGACGGCGAGCAGTTCCTCGCCTCCGCGGTGCCCGCCTTCCTCGCGCACACCCGCACCGTGCAGTACCTCGACAACGGCGAGATCGCGGTGCTGAGCCCCGACGGGGTGACGATCACCACGCCCGACGGCACCCCGCTGGAGCGTGCGGTGGAGACCGTCGACTGGGACGACGACGCCGCCGAGAAGGGCGGCTTCGAGACGTTCATGCTGAAGGAGATCCACGAACAGGCCGACGCGGTGGCCGAGACGATCGCCGACCGCACCGCGCGCGGCGACGGCGTCAGCCTCGCCGACCACGGCGCGCTTGACGAGGCGTTACTGGCCGGCGTGGGCCGGATCGTGATCGTCGCCTGCGGCACCTCCTACCATGCCGGGCTAATCGGGCGCTACGCGATCGAGGAGTGGGCGCGCGTGCCGGTGGAGATGGACGTCGCCTCCGAGTACCGCTACCGCAACCCGGTGGTCGGCAAAGGCGACCTGGTGATCGGCATCTCCCAGTCGGGCGAGACCGCCGACACGCTGGCCGCGATGCGCCTCGCGCACGAGCGCGGCGCCACGGTGCTGGCGATCACCAACGTGATGGGCTCACAGGCCACCCGCGACGCCGACGGCGTGCTGTTCACACGCGCCGGATTGGAGATCGGTGTGGCTGCCACGAAGACGTTCATCTGCCAGGTCGCCGTCCTCTACCTGCTGGGGTTGCGTCTGGCCGAGCTGCGCAACACGCTGCCGGCGGCGCGGATCGCGGAGCTGGTGGGCGAGATCAAGCGGTTGCCGCGTTGCATCGCCGAGCTGACCGGTCCCGGCGACGGGCAGGGCGAGCCCACCGCGACGGTGGCGCAGGTGCGGCGGATCGCCGACGAACACTGGCAGAAGGAGTTCTTCCTCTACATCGGTCGCCACGTCGGCCTGCCGGTGGCGTTGGAGGGCGCGCTGAAGCTGAAGGAGATCTCCTACATCGCCACCGACGCGTACGCCGCCGGCGAGATGAAGCACGGCCCGATCGCGTTGCTGGACGAGTCGACGCCGGTGGTGTGCGTGGCCACCGACTCGCCGGTGCTGGAGAAGGTGGCCTCCAACATGCAGGAGGTACGCGCCCGCGGCGCGCACGTGATCGCGATCACCAGCGCCGGCAACCACGAGGTGCTGGCGCACGCCGACGCCGCCGTTCCGGTGCCGGCGATCGACTGGATGCTGCAGCCGATCCTCGCGGTGATCCCGCTGCAACTGCTCGCCTACGAGATCGCCCGCCGGCGCGGCCTCGACGTCGACCAGCCGCGCAACCTCGCCAAGACGGTCACCGTCGAGTAGCGCTCGCACCTCGTAGGATCGCACCATGGGTGCGCTTCCCGAGTGGTGCCTGCCGCTGCCGCACGCCGAGGCGATGCGGGCGATCGACCGCTGGGCGATCGACGAGCGGGGGGTGCCGTCGCTGGACTTGATGGAGCGCGCCGGGGCCGGCGTGGCGCGCGCGGCCGAAGAGTTGGCGCCCGACGGCCCCGTGACGGTGTTGTGCGGCAAGGGCAACAACGGCGGCGACGGCTTGGTGGCGGCGCGGCTGCTGCGAGAAGCCGGCCGCCAGGTGAGCGTGCTCACCGTCGGGCCGCCCGATGAGCTGAAGGGCGACGCGCGCGAGAACCTGCTGCGGCTGCCGGGCGCGCCGCCGGCGCTGTTCGAGGCCGATCGCCCGCTCGACGGCGCGGTGGTGATCGACGCGCTGCTCGGCACCGGCTTCGCCGGACAGCCGCGGGGCGCGATCGCCGCGGCGATCGACGCCGCCAACGCGTGCGCGGCGCCGGTGGTGAGCGTGGACGTGCCCAGCGGCGTGGACGCGTCCACCGGCGTGGTGGACGCGCGCGCGGTGTGCGCCGCGATCACCGTGACCTTCCACGCCGCCAAGCCCGGCCTGTGGATACGCCCCGGCAAGGCGCACGCCGGCGCGGTGAGGGTGTTCGACATCGGCATCCCGCGTGGCGCACCAGCCGTCGCCGACGTGGGCTTGATCGAGCGCCGCGTGTTGGAGCTGCTCCCGCATCGCACCGCCGCCTCGACGAAGTTCTCCAGCGGCCACGTGCTGGTCGCCGGCGGCTCGCGCGGCCTCACCGGCGCGCCGCGGATGGCCGCCCATGCGGCGATGCGCGCCGGCGCCGGCTACGTCACCGCCTGCGTGCCCGCCTCCGCGCAGCCGATCCTCGCCGGCGGCGAGCTTCCGGAGCTGATGACCCGCGCGCTGCCCGACGACGAGGAAGGCGCGCTCGTACTCGCCGGTGTCGACGGAGCGCTCGGAGCGGCCCGGCGCGGCGGCGCGCTCGCGCTCGGCCCCGGCCTCGGACGCACCGACGGGGCGGTGGCGTTTGCCCGCGAGCTGGCTCGCCGCGCGCCTTTGCCCGCCGTGATCGATGCTGACGGCCTCAATGCCCATGCGGGGCATCTGGCGGACCTGGCACGGCGCGAGGCGCCCACCGTCCTCACCCCGCACGCCGGCGAGCTGGGGCGGCTGCTGGAGATCTCAAGCGACGAGGTGGAGCGCGAGCGTTTGCGCCACGCGCGCGCCGCCGCCGAGCTGGCGCAGGCGGTGGTGGTGCTGAAGGGCGACGACACGCTGATTGCGGCGCCCGGCGGCACGGCCGCGGTCGTCTGCGCCGAGGCCGCCAACCAACACTCCGCCGCTGCGGTCGACCGGTCCGACAGCGCCCCGTCGGTGATCGTGGCCGTCAGCGCCGGCGCCAGCCCCGCGCTTGCGACCGCCGGCAGCGGCGACGTGCTCACCGGCGTGATCGCCGCGCTGCTCGCCCAGGGCCTGCCGCCCTTCGCGGCGGCCGCCGCGGGTGTGCAGCTGCACGCGGCCGCCGGGCGCGTGGCCGCTCAGACCATCGGCAGCGCCGACGCGGTGATCGCCTCCGACGTGATCGCGGCGCTCCCGCGTGCTCGCCACGCGGGGATCGAGGAGCGACCGACGTCGGCGAGCACCGTGGAGGCCGAGCGATGACCGTGGACCGCGCCACGGCGCGCGTCAACCTGGACGCGATCGCGCGCAACTGCGAGCGGTTGCGGAGCGAGCTGCGTGACGGCGTGCAGCTGTGCGCGGTGGTGAAGGCCGATGGGTACGGCCACGGGATGCTGGAGTGCGCCGGCGCGGCGCTCGCCGGCGGCGCCACCTGGCTGGCGGTCGCCAGCGTGCCGGAGGCGCGCGAGCTGGTGGACGAGCGATCGGAGATTGACCAGGAGGCGCGCCTGCTGGTGCTGGGGCCGCTGCGCGAGAGCGAGGTCGAAGAGACGGTGCTGCTGCGGCACGACTTCGTGGTGTGGCGGGAGGAGCTGATCGCCGAAGCCGGCGCGATCGCCGAGGAGATCGGCAGGCCCGCCCGCGTGCACGTGAAGCTGGATACCGGAATGGGTCGCTACGGTGTGCGCGACCCCGTCCTGGCCACGCGTCTGGTGGCCGCCGCGGCGGCACACCCGGGCGTGGAGCTGGTGGGCGTGATGACCCACTTCGCCACCGCCGACGAGCGCGGCAACGCGTTCTTCGACGCGCAACTGCGACGTTTCGCGGAGTGGGCGCAGGCGATCAAGCGCGAATATCCGCACGTGCTGGCACACGCCGCCAACAGCGCGGCGGTGCTGCGCGACGCGGCTGCCCACTTCGACATGGTGCGCTGCGGCATCGCCATCTACGGGATGGACCCGTTCGGCGAGGACCCGCTGGCGCAGACGCTGGAGCCGGCGCTGGAGCTGAGCTCGTACGTGTCGACCGTCAAGCTGTGCCGCGCCGGCGAGAGCACCGGATACGGCCGGCGGTATGTGGCCGCGCGCGACACCCACATCGGTTTGCTGCCGATCGGCTACGGAGACGGCTGGCGGCGGGGTCTGTCGGGCGCCGCCGAGGTGCTGATCGAGGGGCGCTGCTACCCGCTGGTGGGCACCGTCAGCATGGACAGCGTCGCCGTCGACCTCGGCCCCGACCCCGCCGTCGCGGCGCAATTGCTGGAGCGCCCGGCGGTGTTGATCGGCGCCCGGGGGGAGCGGCGGATCACCGCCGAGCAGCTGGCGCGGCAGCTTCAGACGATCAACTACGAGATCACCTGCGGCCTCACCGCGCGCGTGGACCGCGTGCATCACGGCGACCGCGGGGTGGCGCGCTTTGCCGCCGAGTGACGATCCGCTGGAACTGACCCGCGCCGCGCTGGCCGGCAGACGGGCGTGGCTGGTGGGCGGCGCCGTGCGCGACCGACTGCTGGGACGGGGCACCCGGGATCTCGACGTGGTGCTGGACGGCGAGCCGTGTGAGGCGGCGCGTGCGCTGGCCCGTGCGACACGGGCGGCCGCGTTTGCGCTCTCGGAGGAGTACGGTGGCTGGCGCGTGGTCGCCCGCGATGGCGCCTGGCAGGTCGACTTCGAGCGCCTCCGGGGCGCCACCCTGGAGGAGGATCTGGCGCTGCGCGACTTCACCATCAACGCGATCGCCCAGCCGCTGGGGGAGCCGGGCGCGAGCGCCGCCGCGCCGATCGATCCCCTGGGCGGCAGGGAGGACCTCGCGCAGCGGCGCCTGCGCGAGGCGGGTCCGCGCGCGTTCGCCGACGACGCCCTGCGCGTGCTGCGACTGGTGCGGATGGCGGTCGAGCTGGACCTCCGGCCCGACCGCCACACGCTTGCTGACGCGCGTGCGCACGCGGGCGGCCTGCGGCAGGTGGCGCCCGAGCGAAGCTTCATGGAGCTGTGCCGGATCATCGATACGCCCGATGCCGTGCGAGGCCTGGAGCTGATGGGGGAGGTGGGGGCGAGCACGGTGGTGCTGCCGGAGCTGGAGGCGCTGCGGGACGTGACGCAGAGCCATTTCCACCACCGCGACGTGTACGGGCACACGTTGGAGGTGCTGGAGCAGACGATCGCGCTGCACACGCGGCCGGGCGCCATCCTCAACGAGGCGAGAGTCGAGGCGCTCGGACCGCAGACGCAGGCGGGCGCCGTGCAGGGCGAGGATGCTTGCGCGGCCCAGCTCGAAGCGTTGCTCGCGGAGCCACTCGCCGACGGCCTCACCCGCGGCGGGGCGCTGCGCTGGGGGGCGTTGCTGCACGACATCGCCAAGCCGGCCACCCGCGCGGTGCGCGCGTCCGACGGACGCGTGACGTTCATGGGGCACGACGCGCTGGGGGCGCAGATCGCCGATGCGCTGCTCGGCCGTTTGCGCGCCAGCGGCCGTTTGCGCGCACACGTCGCGGCGCTCGTACGCCACCACCTGCGCCTCGGGTTCCTCGTGCACGAGCCCCAGCCGCTGGCGCGACGCACGGTCTTCGAGTACATGCGCACATGCGAGCCGGTGGAGGTGGACGTCACGCTGCTGTCGGTGGCCGACCGCCTGGCCACACGCGGCGAGCGCTCGCAGGAGGCGATTGAGGCGCATCTGCGCCTGGCGCGCGAGATGCTGGCGGACGCGCTCGCCTGGCGCGCTGCGGGGCCGCCGCGGCCGCTCGTGCGCGGCGACGAGCTGGCCGCCGCGCTCAACATCGCCGCCGGTCCCCGCCTGGGGGAGCTGCTGGAGGAGCTGGCGGCGGCTCAATATGCGAGTGAGATCGCTACGCGCGAACAGGCACTTGCATACGCCCGTGCGCATGCCGGGTAGGATTGGCCGCGCGATGCCCGACCCCGATTGCATCTTCTGCAAGATCGTCGCCGGCGAGCTGCCCGCGACGATCGTCGACGAAGACGCGCACACGGTGTCGTTCATGGACATCAACCCGGCCACGCGCGGTCACGTGCTGGTGGTGCCGCGCAACCACGCGCGCGACCTGTTGAGCATCGACGCCGACGATCTCGCCGCCACCGCCATGGCGGCGCAGCGTTTGGCGACGCGGATGCGCGAGCGGTTGGGCGTGGCGGGGATCAACGTGATCAACTCGTGTGGCGGCGCAGCGTGGCAGACGGTGTTCCACTTCCACCTGCATGTGATCCCTCGCTACCTGGGCGATCCGCTGCGGCTGCCCTGGCAGCCGGCTCCGGGCGAGACGGAGGAGATAGCTGCCGCCGCCCGCGAGCTGAGCGCGCCGTAGATGCGCCCAGTTCGGCAGGAACTTGGCCGCGCGCGGCGAACCGCTACATACCCGTTCTCGGTGTGTTCTATGCCCAAGATGCGACGCAAAATATTGGCCGCGCTCCCGCTGGGCGCGATTTTGACCCTGATGGCGCCCGCGATCTCGCTGGCGACGCTGTCGGAAGTGGGGGTGATCCCGGCGACGACGACGCCCCCCACCACGCCGAGCTGCCCGACGTCGTGTCTGGCGGTGACGCGGACCACGGGCTTCCAGGTGAAGGTGGGTAAAACCCGCAGTCTCGTGGCGGTGCCCCGCGAAGGCACGGTGGTGGCGTGGACGATCTCGCTGGGCAAGCCCAACGCGACGCAGATCAAGTATTTCAACAGCAACGAGGGTGGCACCGCCGCGGCCGCGCTGGCGGTGTTGCGGCCGGTGCCGAAGCCCAACCTGACCTACAGGTTGGTGGCGCAGGGCCCGACGGTGCAGTTGCAGAAGTACTTCGGCAAGACCGCCCAGTTCCCGCTGGCCAGCACGCTGCCGGTGAAAAAGGGCGACGTGCTGGCACTCGCCGTGCCCACCTGGGCGCCGGCGCTGGCCCTGGGCTTCACCAACGAAACCTCCTGGCGCGCCAGCCGCCTGCGCAGCCAGTGCTCGAACACGAGCATCGAGTCGATGCAGCAGGTGGGGGCCAGCGTGCAGTACTACTGCCTCTACCGCGAAGCGCGCCTCACCTACAGCGCCACGTTGATCTCGACGCCCTGAGCCCGTCCCGCGCCGCCGACGATGGGCCGGCGACTACCCGCGCACCGTCAAACCGCGGCAGGCCGCCCGGCGAGCGGCACGGTGAGGCGCACGGTGGTGCCCTGCCCGCCCGGCGCGGGTCCGAGCTCGAGCTCGCCACCGACAAGCTCGGCGCGCTCGCGCATCCCTGACATGCCGAAGCCGCCCTCGAGGCCGTCGCCGCGGGGACCGAGCCCGGCACCGCCCGCCGGCAGCCCGCGGCCGTCGTCGGTGACCGCGACGCGCATCGTGGAGCCGGTGCCGCCGAGCGCGATCGAGACGACGGCGCGCGAAGCTTCGGCGTGGCGGGAGACGTTGGTGAGCGCCTCCTGGACGACGCGATAGATGGTGCTCTCGAGCTCCGCGTCGAGCCGCTCGCGGGTGGGGTCGAACGCGATCTCGGTCTGCACCTCCAATCCCTCGATCGCGTGGGCGCGGCGCGCGAGCGCTTCGAGCGCGGGCACCAGCCCGAGGTCGTCGAGCGCGGCGGGACGCAGCTCGGTGATCAGATGGCGCAGGCCGTCGATCTCGATGCCGAGCCCCTCCAGCACGACGTCGACCGCCTCGTTGATCGCCGTGGGATCCTCGCGGTCGCGCGCGTCGGCGAGTTTCAGCCGCAGCGCCCCGAGACCCTGCACGGTCTCGTCGTGGATCTCGCGCGCCCAGCGGGTGCGCTCGCGCTCGCGGGCCTCCATGCCGAAGCGCAGCCGCTCGATCTCGACCGAGCGCTCGGCTGCCAGGCGCTGGGCGACGCTGGCGGCGAACGCCGCCAGCGCCTGCCGGTCGGCGCCGCGAAAGGAGCTGCCGGCGCGCAGAGCGATCACGAGGCCGCCGCCGTGGCCCTCCATCGAAAGCGGCTCCACCAGCGCCGCGCGCGCCTCCAACCCGAGTTCGTGCAGCCAAGCCGCATCCTGCCCGCGCGGGCGGTCGAGCGCGACCGGCTGCCCGGCGCGGTAGAGCGTCCCGAGGGCAGAGCCTTCGACGGGCACCACCCGCAGCCGCGGCGTGCCGGCCCCTGAGGCGGCGGCGACGCGCAGCTCGGCGCGCTCCTCGATCACCATCAACAGCGTGGTGGCGTCGAGCAGCGCAAGGCCGCGGTCGGCCATGAGGCGCAGAAGCCACAGCTCGGAGCCGGAAAGCATGCAGGAAATCTAGCCGGGCGGGCGGCCGTTGCGGCGCAAGCCGTCGGCGCGCGTGGCCTCGAGCAGCGCCGCGGCGCTCATCCCGGCGTGCCACGGGGCAAGCGTGACAGCGACCCGCAGCGGACGGCGGGCGCCGGCGAATTCGAGCTTGACGGCGCGCAGCCGCGCGAGCACCCGTCGCGCGACCATCTCGCCACGGCGCGAGTCGGCGCCCGGCAGCACGATCAACAGCTCGCTTTCGGAGGGCCGCCCGACGCGATCGAAGCGCCGCAGCTCGCGGCGCAGCGCGAGCTCGACGTAGGCGAGCACCCGCTCGGCGAGCGCGTCACCGTGCGCGCGGCGCAGCGCGGGCAGATCGTCGAGCGCGAGCAGCAGGCAGGACAGCGCGGTGTTGTGCCGCGCGGCGCGGTTGACCTCCTCCTCCAGCCGCTCGCGCAGCGCCAGTTCGGAGAGATACTCGATCGAGCCCCGCGGGGAGCCGTCGGTGTGGTCGGTTGCGCGGGCGGCCATGCCGGATGCGGGGGAGGGGTGGGACAGTGTGCCAATCAACAAACGCAAGTGTATGGGCGCGGCTCGCGCGAGCAATCCGTCGGTGCGCACTGATACACCTGCGTGCATGCTGATGGAGTTGCGCGTGGAGAATCTGCTGCTGATCGAGCGGGCGGAGCTGCGCCTGGCGGCCGGCTTGAATGTGCTGACGGGCGAGACGGGCGCGGGCAAGACGGTGCTGGCACACGCTCTGGACCTGCTGCTGGGCGGGCGGGCACGCCCGGGGATCGTCCGCCCGGGCGCCGGCGAGGCGTATGTGGAGGGCGTGTTTGCGCCGGCGCCGGCGCTGCTGGAGCGACTGCGCGCTGGCGAGCACGGGGAGCTGCTGGCGCAGGACGCCCAGGAGCTGGTGCTGGCACGGCGCGTGGGCGCGGACGGCCGCACGCGCGCGTACCTGAACGGTCGCAGCGCGGCGGTGGGCGACCTGCGCGGCATCGGTGAGGCGCTGCTGTCGTTTTACGGCCAGCACGAGCACCGCAAGCTGACGTTGACAGCCGCGCAGCTGGAGATCCTCGACGGCTACTGCGGCCCCGGGCAGGCCGCCCGCCGTGCGGAGTGCGCGCAGGCGTATGGCGAGGTACGCGAGCTGGAGGGTCGCATGGCGGAGCTGCGCGAGCTGGAAGAGGCGCGCGAGCGCGAGCTGAGCCTGCTGGAGCACGAGCTGGGGGAGATCGAGACGCTCGACCCGCGCGCGGACGAGCGCGAGCGGCTGCACGCCGAGCGTGAGCGGCTGCGCCGCGTGGACGCGTTGCTGGCGGCCACCGGATCCGCGGAGGCGGCGTTGACCGGCGGCGGTCTGGAAGGCGGCGCGGCCGATGCGGGCGCCGACGCATGCACGCTGCTGGCCGGCGCGGCCGACCGCTTGGAGGCGCTCGCGGGCGTGGACGGCGCACTGGATGCGCTGTCCGAGCGGGCACGGGCGTTGGCGATCGAGGCGGGCGATCTCGCCGGCGAGCTGCGCGCGTATGGGGAGCGACTGGGAGAGGGTGCGGCGGGCGAGCGCGCCGGAGACGGGGAGACCGGCCTGCAGGCGGTGGAGGAGCGGCTGGCGGCGCTGGAGCGGGTGCTGCGCAAGCACGGCGACGGCACGCTCGCATCCGTGCTGGAGTTTGCCGAGCGCGGCCGCGAACGGCGCGAGCAGCTGCTGGGAGCCGCGGTGGCGCTGGAGGACACGACCGCCCGCCTGGGCGATGCCCGGGCGACGCTGGCGCGGCACGTCGAGGAGTTGCGCACGGCGCGCACAGCCGCCGCACCGCGGTTGGCGGAGGCGGTGCGCGCGCAACTGGCCGCGCTGGCGATGCCGGACGCAGAGTTCGCCGTGGAGCTCCACCCCCGCGAGCCGGGCCCGGCAGGCGGCGACACGGTGGAGCTGACGATCGCCCCCAACCCCGGCGTGCCGGCCGCTCCGCTTCGCGAGATTGCGTCGGGCGGCGAGCTGTCGCGGGTGATGCTGGCGCTGACCACGGTTGCCGAGGACGGCGGCGTCGCCGACGGCACCGCCGCAACCGGCCGCGCGGGAGCCAGGCGGCGGAGCAAGCCCACGGGCCGCGCGCAGACGACGCTGGTGTTCGACGAGGTGGATGCGGGCATCGGCGGCCACACCGCACGCGCGGTGGGCGAGCGTCTGCGCCAGTTGGCGGGGAGCCGCCAGGTGGTGTGCATCACCCACCTGCCGCAGATCGCCTCGCTGGCGGAGCGCCACTTCACGGTGTCGAAGAACGCCGTCGGCGGTGAGACCCGCACCTGCGTGGAGCAGCTGGGCGAGGGGGAGGTGGTGAACGAGCTGGTGCGGATGCTGGGCGCCCCCGAGCGCGACGTCGCCGCCCGCCGCCACGCCCGCGAGCTGCGCAAGGCGGCGTAAGCAACGGCCGGACGTCAGCGGTCGTCGGAGGCCGTCTCGCACAGCAACTGCAGCCCGTCGCCGGACGCGATCGGCGAAAGCCCCCGATCGCAGGCCGGTTCGGAGCCGTCGTCGCAGACGAACGCTTCTTCGGAGCCGTTTTCGCCGCCTTCCACCGGTTCGGGGGCGCTGTTGTCTTCGCAGAGTGCGTGAGCGTCGGTGGAGGCCGCGGGCGTATTGCTCCCGCCCTGGCCGGCGCCTTCTTCTTCACCGCCCGCTTGGCCGCCTTCGCCTTCTTCGCCTTCTTCGCCGCCTCCGGCTGCGCCCACACGCTTGGCTGGATGCCGATGCGCCGGCTTGGTGTGCGAAGAGTGGGGCTTGCCGTGGCGGTGCGAGCGGTCGCTGCCCGCGGCACAGCCGTGAGCGCCGTGGCGGGAGCGGGCGGTGGCGCGGGTGCAGGTGGCGCTGTGCGCGTGGGCATCGGCACGCGGAGAGAGCCCCAGTGCCAGGAGCAGCGCGGCGGCCAGGAGGGCGGCCACGACGGTGGCGGCGCGTGCGATGCGCACGGCGCGTGCGGGAATGGCGGCGATCACCGGGAGGATCTCCTTGGCATGGGTAGTGGAGCTTTGGTGCGGCGTCGCGGAGGGCGGCGCCCGTCAACTCATCGGTGAGGCGGCTGCCCGGCCGCAGGCGCGCGGGGCAATCGTGGACGAAGGGCGGAGACCAGCCCGGGATGGCGATGGTGGAGTCCCGGTGAGGAGGATCACGCGAAGCGGTTGCCGTCGCGCGCTTATTGCCGGCCGGAGGCAGTGGTCTCAGATTTCCGGGGAAGCGGCAGCTAAACTCTCGGGGCAACTGCATGAGCCGCTCCGCGCCCGACCGCCACGCCGATCCGCCGGCCAAGACCCGGTTCATTTTCATCACCGGTGGCGTGGTGTCGTCGCTCGGTAAGGGCATCGCCGCCGCTTCGATCGGGCGCCTGCTGGTGGCGCGCGGATTGACGGTGGGGCTGCAGAAGTTCGACCCCTACATCAACGTCGATCCGGGCACCATGTCGCCCTACCAGCACGGCGAGGTGTTCGTCACCGAGGACGGCGCCGAGACTGACCTCGACCTCGGCCACTACGAGCGCTTCACCGACGCCAACACCTCGCGCGCGTCCAATGTCACCGCGGGCGGAATCTACGACGCGGTGATCCGCCGCGAGCGTCGCGGCGACTATCTCGGCGCCACCGTGCAGGTGGTGCCGCACATCACCGACGAGATCAAGCAGCGGATCGCGCTGATCGCGCAGTCGAGCGACGTGGACTTCGTGATCACCGAGATCGGCGGCACTGTCGGCGACATCGAGTCGCTGCCGTTCCTGGAGGCCATCCGCCAGTTCCCGGTGGACGTGGGCAGGCGCAGGTGCATGTTCATCCACCTCACGCTGGTGCCTTTCATCGGTCACGCCGGCGAGTTGAAGACCAAGCCCACCCAGCATTCGGTGAACGAGCTGCGCCGCATCGGGATCGCGCCCGACATGCTGATGTGCCGCTCCGAGAGCCCGCTGTCGCAGGAGATCCGCAAGAAGATCGCGCTGTTCGCCAGCCTGCCCTCGGAAGCGATTGTGAGCGCGTGCGACGTCGACAACATCTACAAGGTGCCGCTCACCTTCCGCGAGCAGGGCGTGGACGACTGCATCCTCGAGCACTTCGACCTCCAGGCGCCCGCGCCCGACCTCTCGCGCTGGCAGGAGCCGATCGAGCGCGCGCAGCGGGCGACCGATCGAGGATCGGCCAGCACGGTGCGGATCGCGATCGTCGGCAAGTATGTGCAGCTGGAGGATGCCTACCTGTCGGTGTCCGAAGCATTGCGCCACGCCGGTGCGCTGCAGGACGCGCGCGTGGCGCTGGAATGGGTTGACTCCGAACGGCTGGAGGGGGTGGGTCAACAGAACCTCGACGAGCGCGAGCGCGCACGCGAGCAGTTGGGCGGCGTCGACGGCATTTTGATCCCCGGCGGCTTCGGCGGCCGGGGGATCGAGGGCAAGATCGCGGCCGCTCAGATCGCCCGCGAGCAGCGGATTCCCTACTTGGGGATCTGTTTGGGGATGCAGGTGGCGGTGGCCGAGTTCGCCCGCCACGTGGCCGGCATGGAGGGCGCCAACTCCACCGAGTTCGACCTCGAGACGCCGTTCCCGGTGATCGATTTGCTGCCCGAGCAGAAGGAGATCGCCGACCTCGGCGGCACCATGCGCCTCGGCGCCGACCCGATCAAGCTGCACGAGGGCTCGCGTGCGCGGGCGATCTACGGCGAGGCGGTCGTGTACGAGCGCCACCGCCACCGCTATGAGGTCAACAACCTGCTGCGCCGGCAGCTGCAGAACGCCGGCCTCGGGATCGCCGGCACCTCGCCCGACGAACGGCTGGTGGAGACGATCGAGCTGCCCGACCACCCGTTCTTCGTCGCCTCCCAGTTCCATCCGGAGTTCAAGTCGCGCCCCGAGCGCCCCGCGCCGCTGTTCCGCGAGTTCGTCGCCGCCGCGCTCGCGCGCGCCGGTGAGGAGACGGGCGAGGAGGAGCTCGATCGCGCGCACGACGCAGAGCCGGTCGCCGCACGGGACGGCGGGCGGAGCGTCGCCGACAACCGGTGAGCGCGCCGGCCGGCGGCGGCCCGAGCGATGCGCCGATGTCGGCCGAGCCGGCGGGTCCCGCCACGCTGGATGAGGTGGAGCGCCGCTACCTGCACGACATCTTCGCGGAGCTGTGCGCCATCGAAAGTCCCTCGGGGCGCGAGCGTGCGTGCGCGGCGAGGATCACCGAGGAGCTGCGGGGGCTGGGGATCGAGGTGTACGAGGACGACGCCGGACTACCGGCAGGCTCGGACTGCGGCAATCTGCTGGCACGGATCGAGGCGCCGCCCGTCGATCGCCGGGGCGACGCGGGTGCGGCTGCCGCGAACAGCGGGCGAGCACGGGCCGGGGGCTCCCCGCGCGCGACGGCCGGAGGGCCGATCGAGGGCGAGCGTTTGTGCATCCTGCTGTGCGCCCACATGGACACCGTGCCGCCGCAGGCCCCGGTGGAGCCGGTGCTGCGCGACGGTTTCTGGGAAAACGCCAACGACGGCATTCTCGGCGCCGACAACAAGGCGGCCGTGGCGGTGCTGCTGGCGCTTGCTCGGCACCTGCACCGCGACGGCGTGCGCCCGTGCTCATCCGGGCTCGCCGCGAGCGGACCTCCACCCGGAGGCACCGTCCGGCCGGACACTCGCCCAGCCGCCGCGATGCCGCCCGTGGACATCGAGCTGCTGTTCACGGTCGGCGAGGAGCAGATGCTGGCGGGGGCGCGCGCGTTCGACCGCGCGCAACTGCGCAGTCACTTCGGCTACGTGTTCGACCACGCCTCGCCGATCGGCGAGCTGGTGCTCTCCTCGCCCACCCACCACCGCCTTCAGGCAACCTTTCGCGGGGTAGCCGCGCACGCCGGCGTGCGCCCGGAGGAGGGGCGCAGCGCGATTCTCGCCGCCGCGCGCGCCGTCGCCGACATGCGCCTCGGGCGGATCGACGCGCACACGACCGCCAACGTCGGCACGATCGCCGGCGGCAGCGCCATCAATGTGGTGCCCGAGCGCTGCGCGATCGTCGCCGAGGTGCGCGCGCTGCGTGAGCAGCGCGGCGAGCAGCTGGTGGCGGAGCTGCTGGACTGCGTCCACGAGGCTGCCAACCTGCCGGAGTGCGAATGCGACGTGGACGTCACCGTCGAGCGCACCTTCGCCGGCTACCGCACCTCGCCTTCGGCGCCGGCCGTGCGCGCCGCTGAGCGGGCGCTGCGCGCATGCTGCCACGAGCCGGTGCGGATCTCCAGCGGCGGCGCCTCTGACGCCAACGCGCTGATCGCGGCCGGCCTGACGGTGGTCAACCTCGCCAACGGCACCGAGCGCAACCACGAGCCCGGCGAGCGGGTGAGCGCGGCGGCGCTGGAGGCGATGCTCGAGATTGCGCTTGCGCTGCCGGCGGCCGCTGCGGCCCACCGAAGCCGGTAGACACGCGCCTTTCGGCGCTGGCCGATCCGTGGGGATGCGAGCGAAGCGAGCGTCTCCCTCATCGGTCCCCGTTTCGGCCAGCAGGAGTAAACGCGTCGAGGGCGAAATGCCCAGACCGTGAGCACCCCTGTTGCTGAGACCTCGATCGAGGGCCTGTCGCTCGACTTCCTGGCCTACCTGGAGCTGGAGCGAGGGCTGTCGCGCAACACGCTGGAGGCCTACCGCGTCGACCTGCTGCAGCTGGGGGAGTTCCTGCGCCGGCGCGGCGTCGGTGTGCTGGAGGCCGAACACGGCGATCTCGCCGCGTTCCTCTCGGAGCTGGCTGACGGCAGCGAGGATCGCGCGGCGGTGGCGCCCGCCACGCTCCAACGCAAGGCCGCCTGTCTGCGCTCCTTCTACCGCCACCTGCGCCGCGAGGGCCTCTTGGAGCGCGACCCCACGGCGGAGCTGCGCGGGCCGCCGCGTTTGCAGCGCCTGCCGTCGGTGCTTTCGCGCGAGGAGGTGGCGCTGCTGCTGCGCCAGCCTGCCGGCAGCGACCCGCTGGCGCTGCGCGATCGCGCGTTGCTGGAGACGATGTACGCGTGTGGGCTGCGCGCCTCGGAGACGATCGCGCTGCAGGTGGGCGATGTGGACCTCGACGAGGGGATGTTGCGCGCGCGCGGCAAGGGCTCCAAGGAAAGGATCGTCCCGGTCGGGAGCGCCGCGGTAACAGCGTTGCGCGCGTATTGCGAGCTCGCCCGCCCCGCGCTGGCGGCGTCGGCGATGCGAGCCCGAGGCGAGGGTCGCTCCGGGCCGGCGGCGGCCGCCAACGGCGACTCCGGCTATGCACTGCTGCTCAACCACCGCGGCCGGCCGCTCACCCGCCAGGGTCTCTACAAGATCGTGCAGTCGCACGCGCGCTCCGCAGGCCTGGCCGACCGGATGAGCCCCCACACGCTGCGCCACACGTTTGCCACCCACCTGCTCGCCGGCGGCTGCGACCTGCGCTCGGTGCAGGACATGCTCGGCCACGCCGACCTCGCCACTACGCAGATCTACACTCACCTTTCGGCCGAGCGGCTCAAGGGCGTGTACTTCGCCGCCCACCCGCGCGCGCAGCGGTGACCCGTCCGCGGGTGCGGATGTGACGTTGTCCGGCTGAGGCTCCAACCAAACTGGTTGGCGGCCGAAAAGTTAATGTGCACACGCGGGGCTCTCACCCGACTTGCCCGCGTGAGCTTTCATTAAGCTGGCGTTGTTGCCCGAGCTTCCCGAGGTCGAGACGATCCGCCGCCAGCTGGCGCCCCTGGTCGAGGGTCGGCGGCTGCTGCGCGTGGAGATCCTCGACCCGCGCTGGTCGCGCCCGCTCACACCCGATGAGCTGGCCGACGCGCTCAGGGGACGCCGCGTGGAGCGGTTGGAGCGGCGCGGCAAGTACCTGCTGTGGCGCCTCTCCGACGAGGTGTTCCTCGCGCAGCACCTGCGCATGACCGGCGCGGTCCTGTGCGACCCCAAGCCCGAGCCGGTGCACGTGGGCGTCCGGATCGAGCTGGGCGCGCCCGGCGACCGCCGTCACAGCGATCGCCGCCACGACGACCGCTCGCAACGGCCTCGCGCATCCCGCTCCTCGCGCGCGCCGCGATCATCCGCGCCCCGACGTCTGCGCCTGGCGATCGCCGACCCGCGCCGCTTCGGCACCGGCGAGCTGCTGTTGGGGGAGGAGGCGATGGAGCGCTTCTTCGCCGAGCGTCTCGGCCTGGAGCCCCTGGACGAGCGGTTCACGGCACAGCACCTGCGGGCGTTGGCGCGTGGGCGCCGCGCGCCGGTGAAGGCGTTCCTGCTCGACCAGCGCCGCGTGGCGGGCGTCGGCAACATCTACGCCGACGAGTCGCTGTTCCGGGCCGGCGTCCACCCACTGCGCCCCGCAGGGCGGCTGTCGCTTGCCCAATGGGAGCGAGTGCGTGAGGGCGTGATCGAGGCGCTGAACGAAGGGATCGACGCGCGTGGGGCGTCGATCGACGACTTCCGCCACATCGACGGTGTACGCGGCTCCTTCCAAGACCGCTTTCTGGTGCACCGCCGCGCCGGGTTGCCGTGCCCGCGGTGCGGCCACACGATCGTCAAGCTGGTGGTGGGCGGCCGCGGCACCTACGTGTGCGAGCGCTGCCAGCCGCGCCCGCGTGGTGGGGGCCAGCGCCGGCGCCCCCCGCGCGCTCCCGACCAAGCCAGGCCGGGCTACGGCGCGTAGCTCACGACGCGCCGGGCCATGTCGCGTAGCTGACGACCGGTCGGGCCACGTCGTAGCTCACGCCGCCAGCAACTCGTCCAGTCGGCCGCTCTCGGCGGCCGCCCGCGTCTCGGTGAAGCCGCCCACCAGCTGTCCGTCGACGAGCACCTGCGGGAAGGTCATCATCCCCGTTTTGCGCGCCAGCTCCATGCGCCCCTCGGGGTCCTTAGTGAGGTTGATCTCGGCGAACTCCGCCCCGCGCGAGCGCAACAGTCCCTTGACACGCGCGCAGTAGGCGCACGGCTCGGTCGTATAGACGGTGATCCTGCTCATACTTCAAAAGGTATAGCACCGCTGTCGCGTCGCTCGCGGTCGGCTGGACGCCCAGCGATGTCGCGGCGTTCGCGTAGTCGCAGTCCGATGGGATGCCCGCGCCTTGGGCCCGCACACCCAGGTGCCCTCACGACCGAGGGCCCGCACGTGGCGGGCCCTCGGCGCTCGATGGAGGGGTGGTGGGTCTACTTCTTGTGGTGCTTGCCCTTCGTGCTCTTCTTCTTGCCCTTCTTCTTGCTGGCCGTGTGCGCCTTGCCTTTCTTGCCCTCACTCTTGGGCGGGTCGGTGGGCGACCCCGCGATCGGGCTCACCAGCGGCTTGGCCAGCGATTCGATTTCTGTTTTGCGTTTGGCCAGTTCTTCTTCGTCGCGCTTCTTGGTGGCCGCTTCTTCTTCAGCGCGCCGTTTGTTGGCGGCTTCGATTTCGGCTTCGGTCTTTTTTTCTTCCTTTTCCTTGGCTTCTTCGCGTTCGTGGGCGCGTTTTTCGGCGGCTTGTTCGCGTTCTTGACGGGCTTTTTCGGATGCGATTTCCCGTTCGCGCTGTTTCGTTTCGGCCGCTTCGTGTTCGACTTTGGCTTTTTCTTCAGCCGCTTTGCGTTCCGCTTCGCGTTCGGCTTTCGCCGCTTCTTCGGCTGCTTTGCGTTCGGCTTCGCGTTCGGCTTTGGCTTTTTCTTCGGCGATTTTCTTTTCTTCGGCTGCTTTTTCTTCTGCTTTGCGCAGTTCTTCAGAGCCGATGTTGCCCGTGAAGCTGACAAGGTGATCGCGGATGATCGCCTCGTCTTCGTAGCGAGCGGTTACGTCCACTGACGGCGCGGTGCTGTTGTCCACGTCGATCCCGGCAAGGCCTTCGTAGTTGGTGAACTCGCAAAGGTTGTCGGTACCGATGGTCCATGGGAACGGCACGTAGCTTTCGCCAAGGTACACTTCGCTGCCCCGGCCCAGCAGATCTTCTGGATCCGCCAGTCGATCGCCGTTGGTCGGATTGCTGAACGGGAACAGCTTGGCCTCCTGCTGGGCGCCGAAGCAAACCAGCTCGTCGGGGATCGGGTTGCCGTCGATGTCCTGCGCCTTGGCAACGACGATCCTGACGTTCTGTTCGTTGGACCCGGGACCCTTGGGGAACGCATAGAATTCCTTTTCCCAATACGACCGGACTTTCTTGACCAGCGTGTTGGCGGAGGGCTGCGAGGTGAAGTCCACCGGCTGGTAGGGGTACACCGCCGTGGCGGTAATCGAGGATTCCCCGATCACTGCTTTGTAGAGGTTCTTCAGATCGCAACCGCCGTCGCTGTTCTTGACGATCTTGCCGGCTTCTTCTTCGCCGGCTTTTTCGAGGGTTGGGATGTGGTTCAGGTAGAACCCGTCGCCCGGTGTGTAGGTGACGTACGCCTCGCCGCGCTCGTCGGTGTAGAACGATTCGGTGAGCGGCCCGCTGGGCGTTTCATAGTCGGTCGAGTCGTCATCGCCGCCGTAGAGGCTCCGCGTGCAGCCGGTTGATTCAGCGGAGCGGTCTTCCTGGCTATGTACCGAGGTCCAGAACGTGTACGGCTGTTCTTCGTTCAGGAACCCGGGGAAGTCGCCTCCGTGGCTCGGCCCGTCGACCCCCGATGCCTGCGGCTCGGGGCGAGCGGTGGCCGGCAGGTACTCCCCGTAGTAGGGGTTGTACAGGTTGCCGGACTCGGTGGCGTCGCCATTGAAGTTATGGCTATAGATCAACGCCTTGCTCGCGCCTGAGATTTTACCCACACCACCGAGATCGGCACCGCCTTCGTTTTTGGCGATGTGAACGTCGACCCGGATCGAGGGCATCGGCGCATCGTCGGCATTCAGCCGGTTGTCACTCAGCAGCGTTTCGTTGGGCGCCTGCGGATCGAAGGGTCCGATCGTGGCGGTTGCGCCAGAGGTGTAGTTGTCGAACGCGGGCCGCCAGTAGTCGGCGGTCAGCGGATCGTTGGAGGGTTCAGAGGCGTTTTCGTTGCCGCCTTCGCTCGGGGTGCCGTGGATGTCCCACAGACCCGGGTTGGTACCCGGCTGTTCGATTTCTTCGGAGCTGACGGCAAGCGCTTTGGCGAGTGTCGGCCAGCTTTCGGGCAATGTGTAGCTTGCTTCGGGAAGCACGTTGTGCAACAGCGCCCCGGCTTCCACGGGGAAGCTGCCGGTCACCTTGATCTGGACCAGGCCCTTCTCCTGGTTGGGGGCTGTTTCCGGTTCGAACGGCGAGGGGGCGAATTCGCCATTGCCTTCGGGGTCGCCCAGGTAGGAGCGGAGGTTGCTGTGGCCCTCGCCGCTCAGCTGCGATTGGAACGTGCTGTCTTCGTCGGGCACGTTCTTTTCGAGCCCGGCCTCCGACAGTGTCGGCTTGTTGGCGGTCAACCAGATCACGATGAACTGGTGGGAGTAGAGGATCGTGCCTGCATCGTTGGTCACCACCGCCCGGATTCGTCCCAAGCCGGGGCTGAGCGACTTGTAGTCGATCTTCACGCACCCGTCGCCGCTTTCGGCCTGGGCGCTGCCTGCGCTGGGCGCAAAGAACGCCTGCGATCCCGATTCGGATTCCGGCAGCTCGGCCGATTCGGGCTTGCCCGACCAGTCCTCGAGTCGGAAGTTGACGCGCTGCCCTTCGGCTTCGCTTGTTTCGATGCGGGGGTCACACGCGACCAGACGCACATGCTCGCCGACCCAGGCCACATATGGGATGTTGGCGCTTTGCGGGCCGTCGGATGTGGGTGTGAAGGTCTCACTGGGAGCGGCGAGCGCGCCTGCAGAGAATATGCCGAGGGCAAGCAGCGCAGCTCCTATCGCGGTTATCAAACCCGCGACTATTTTCCTTATAGCTTGTGGTCGCATGAATGCGGCCTCCTCCTTGGATGGATGAACTGTGCCTGCATTGGCACGCGGGGTGTGAAAAGCCAGATGCACGATGGGCCCACGAGGGGATTCCATCGCAGCCGATGCTAAGCGCATCGCGCAGGCGGCGCAATCATCATGTGGGGTAGTCTTTTACCCCGCTCGGGTGGGTAGGCCGGCGCCACCCCAACGGTGATCGAGCGCCGTTGCCCCAGCCATACCAGCGGATCGCGATGTGCGCGACCCGTTAATGCTTCGCCGGGGTGGGGGTGCAGTCCTGCTCGCCCTCGCTCGCGCCGTGCGTGGCAGCGGCGTCGGACACGGGCGTCTGTTGCCCCATGGTGTGCGTCGCCTGCACACGGTTGCGCACGCCCAGCTTGGAGTAGATCGTGCGCAGATGAAACTTGACGGTGTTGGAGGAGATCGTGAGGTGGGCGGCGATCTGCTTGTTGCTTAACCCGCAGGACAGCAGCGAGAGGATCTCGCGCTCGCGGGCGCTGAGCGTGGCCAGCGGGTCGCTCCCCTGGGTGGAGATCGCCTGCCAGCCCGCGGGCATCACCGCCCGACCCTCCAAGACGTTGCGCAGCGCGAGGATGGTGTCCTCGGCGGTGTCGGAGGTCAGCACGACCCCCTCGACCCGCTCTTCGATTGCGCAGCGCACCAGCGCAGGCGTGGCGAGCTGGCAGAGCAAGAGCAGCTTCAGCTCGGGGTGGACGAGCTTGATCTCGGCCACCGCCTCGGTGCCGGTGGCGGGGTCCTCGACGTACACGACCGCGGCTTGGGCGCGGAGTTTGGAGGCACGCATTGCGCCGAGCAGCTCGCGCCAGCCAGGGTAGATGCCGACCACCCTGCAGCCGCCTTTGGTGAGCATCCACGCGAGCGCCTCCGCGACAAGTGTCTCGGCGCCCCCCACGATCGCGATCCTCGGCTCAGCCGCCGCCACCGGCGATCTGTGCGTACTGATTGGCGGCTTCGACGCGATTGCGCACTCCCAGCCGCGAGTACAGGGCCCGGATGTGAAACTTGATCGTGTTGGCGCTGAGATCGAGATCGAGCGCGATCTCCTCGTTGCGCCGGCCGGCGGCGATCAGCGCCAGGATCTGGCGGTGGCGGCGGCTCAACGCTGCCGTGCCCGGGTGGGAGGGGAGCGACCGCTGCCACCCCGCGGGGAGCACGGTGCGCCCGGTGGCGGTGTAGGCGAGCGCCGCAAGGACGTCGGCGGTGGAGTAGCTCTTCAACAGCACGCCGGCTGCGCGATGCTCGATCGCGCAGCGAACCACCTCCTCGCTGGTCGATCGGCAGAGCAGCACTATCCGCGGACCCCGGGCGCGGCCCGCAGCTGCTCGAGCGCGGCGGCGCACTCGCCGTGTCCGGCGTCGCCGTCGAGCAGGAGCACCGCGGGAGGTGCCGCGAAGCTCGTCGCCATGAACTCCTCCGGGCACGCGAACGTGCCGAGCACGTGCAGCCCGTCCTGCGCGGTAAGCAGGCTGGCGGTCGCCTCGCGCAGCAGGCATTGCCCGCCGATCAGCGCGATCGCGATCGCCGGGCGGGGCCGCTCGAGCTTGAGTTGCCCGCGCCACGCGGCCGGCATGCCCGCGAGATCTTCCTCCAGGCCGGCGGGCGCCCGCGCCCGCGTGGACAGGCCGGCGTCGTCGCGCGGGGCGGCCGACACTTGGCCCTGAGGGCCGTCGTGGTTGTGTCCGCCGAACGACACCTCAGTGGGCTGGGCTGCGGAGAAGTTGTTGCGTAGGCCGATGGAGCCCGGCGCCCGCGGGTCGCGGGAATCTACGGACGATCGACGGCCGCGTCGGGGCGGCGACGGTGGTCGGGGCAGCACGTCGGCCCCCGGCGAGAATTCGCTTGCCTCGTGTCCCATTCCCTTTCTCCAAGCGGCAGCGCATGTGTATTCGCCGCCGCCCACCCTTTCTGTTCGCCGTGCGCACAGACGCGAGGATGCCCAGCCAAAACCGATCCGGCCAACGAGCATCCCCATGGACGGTTGTGTCAGTCGGAATAGTACCACGCAAAATGCGAAATGTGTTGTTTTCGCACATATTTTCATTTAACGGGCTGATTGTGGTAATTCACGTACTGTTCCCACTTGCGCATCACATAGAATCCCCGCAGCGCGGGGGCCGCGCGTGCGGAGTGATCCGAAGCTGCCGGGACGGCCCCTACACTCGCCCGGAGATGCCCGGACCGCTGAAGACCGAGGCCGTGGTGCTGCGCTCGATCCGTTACGGCGAGGCGGACAGGATCCTGCACGTGTATACCCCCCATCGCGGGCGGGTGAGCGCGATCGCCAAGGGGGTGCGGCGCGCCCGCAGCCGCTTCGGTGGCCGCCTGGAGCCGTTTTTCCGCCTCCGGCTGGAGCTGCACGAGGGCCGCGGCGAGCTGCTGACGGTCACCGGCGCACACACGGTGGACGGCTACCCCCGTTTGCGCGAGCACGCCGCGGCGCTGGACGCTGCCGCGCGCGCGTGCGACGCGGTGGGCAGGCTGTTCGAGACCGAGGAGCCGCACCCCAATGTTTTCAACTTGCTGTGTCGCCGGCTGTGCTTGCTGGACGAGCGCCCTGACACGGCGACCCGTGCCGGCGGGTTGCAGTTCCGCCTGAAGCTGCTGCACGCCGCCGGCTTCGCGCCCCATTTGGGCGCGTGCGCGCACTGCGGCGAGCGCGAGCATCTGGTGGGTTTCTCCGGCGCGGCCGGCGGTGTGGTGTGCGCCGCGTGCGAGGCGGGCTCGTTCGCATTGGAGGAGGACGCGCACGGATTCATGACCGACGCGCTGGGGCGGGCGCTGGCCGAGACCCCCTTCGCCTCCGAGCGCGCGCTGGGCCAGGTGGAGCGCGCGGTGGCGCAGATGCTGGAGCACCATGCCCACCTGCGCCTGATGCCGGTGGCCGGCCGCTCGCGGTAAACACCCCGCGTGCCAGAATCGAACGATGGACTCGTTGGTTGACGGGCAGACGTTGGCGGCGGGGTATGCGCGCCGGCGCGAAGAGCTGGAGGAGCTGACGCTGGCGCCGCGCGCGGCGCGCTCGTACCCGGCACGGCGCGCGCGCCAGGAGGAGGAGTGCACGCTGCGAACTCCCTTCCAGCGCGACCGCGACCGGATCGTGCACTGCAAGGCGTTCCGGCGGTTGAAGCACAAGACGCAGGTGTTTGTGGCCCCGATGGGCGACCACTACCGTACGCGGCTGACGCATACGCTGGAGGTGGCGGGTATCTCGCGCACGGTGGCGCGGGCGCTGCGCCTGAACGAGGACCTGGTGGAGGCGATCGGCCTCGGCCACGACCTCGGCCACCCGCCGTTCGGGCACATCGGCGAGGAGGTGCTGGACGCCTGTTTGCGCGAGCGCTTCGGCAGCGGGTTTCGCCACTACGAGCACTCGCTGCGCGTGGTGGAGCGCCTGGAGCCGGCAACGGCGACCGGCGGACCGTCGGCGGGCGGCGGGCTGAACCTCACCGAGCAGGTGCGCGACGGGATCGCCCGCCACTCCAGCCGCGCGCCGGAGCCGGCGACGCTGGAGGGGAGGATCGTGCGGGTGATGGATCGCGTGGCGTACATAAACCACGACATCGACGACGCGGTGCGCGCCGGTTTGCTGGACGAGCGTGCGCTGCCGGCGGAGCCGATCGCGGCGCTGGGGCGCACCGGCTCGCAGCGGATCGACGCGCTGGTGCACGACATGGTGGAGCGCTCGGAGCGCGCCGGGGAGATCGTGCAGGGGGAGGAGGCCGCCGCGGCGATGGGGGAGCTGCGCGACTTCATGTTCGAGCGCGTCTACCTCGGCCCGGAGGTGCTGGCCGAGCGCGAGCGGATCGCGGGCGTGGTGAGAGCGCTGTGGGAGCACTACGTCGAGCACCCCGAGCAGCTGCCCGAGGCGCCGGCGGCCGAGGACGAGGTGGCGCAGCGCGTAACCGACTACATCGCCGGGATGACCGATCGGTATTGCATCCGTGCCTACACCGACCTGCACGTGCCGCGCGCGTTTGCGCGGTAGCGTAGCTCCGATGCCCCGCTACACACAGGCCTCCAAGGAACGGGTGCGCGACGTGGTGGACTTCGTGGAGCTGGTGTCGGCGCGCACCGATTTGCGTCGCGCGGGCCCGAGCGCGTACGAGGGGTTGTGCCCGTTCCACGACGAGCGCACGCCCTCGTTCGGGATCGACCCGTCGCGCAAGCTGTACTACTGCTTCGGCTGCCAGGCGAAGGGCGACGTGTTCACGTTCGTGCAGGACACCGAGAACGTGGACTTCACCGCGGCGCTGGAGCTGCTGGCGGATCGCTGTGGCGTGGAGCTGGAGCGCGAAAAGGAGGACCCGAAGGAGGCCGAGCGCCGGCGCGTGCGCGAGCGGCTGTGGGAGCTGCTGGCGCGCACCGCGGCCTACTACGAGCGCTGTCTGTGGGAGTCGAGCGAGGCGGCGCGCGCGCGGGAGTACTTGCTGGGTAGGGGTTTGCGCGAGGAGAGCCTGCGCGAATTCCACGTGGGGTACGCCCCGAGCGCGTGGGACCGTGTGCTGACGGCATCGCTGCGGGCGGGCTTTTCCGAGCGGGAGCTGTACGCGACCGGCCTCGCGCAGCGCTCCAGCGCTGAGCGCGGGCGCGTGTATGACCGCTTCCGCGCGCGGATCATGTTCCCGCTAGCCGACGTGCGCGGGCGCGTGCTGGGCTTCGGCGCCCGCGCGCTGCGCGAGGACCAGAGGCCGAAGTACCTCAACACCTCTGACAACGACGTGTACCACAAGGGCGCGCACCTGTACGGGGCCGACCTGGCGCGCGCGCACGCGGCGAAGGCGGGCCGGACGATCCTCTGCGAGGGGTACACCGACGTGATCGCGCTGCACCAGGCGGGAATGAAGAACGCGGTGGGGCTGATGGGCACGGCGCTGACCCCCGAGCAGGTGGGCGGCCTCGCGCGGATGGCCCCGACGGTGCTGCTGGCGCTGGACGCCGACGGCGCCGGCCAGGAGGCGATGCTGCGCGCCGCGACGCTGGCGGCCCGCCGCAAGCTGGAGCTGAGCGTGATCCCGCTGCCGGCAGGCGCCGACCCAGCGGAACTGGTGCAGCGCGAGGGCGCGGCGGCGATCGAGCGCGCGATCGGCGACGCGATCCCGCTGGCGCGCTTCCGCGTGGAGCGGGTGCTCGCCGCCGGCGACCACGGCAGCGCAGAGGGCCGCGAACGGATGCTCCAGCAGCTGCGGGGCGAGCTGGCCAGCCTGCCGCAGGGCACGATGCGGATGGAGTTGACGCGGGTGGTGTCGGAGCGGTTGGACCTCCCGCAGAGCCTCGCCGAACGCACGCTGGCCGCCGGCGCCGGCGGCGATGCCCCGCCCCGCGAGGCACCCGGCGGGAATACACGGGGCACGGGCGACGCCGAGACGGCTGGTGGCCGGACCGCGGCACGGCCGCTGGTGGCGGTGGTGTCGCGTGGCGAGCGTACCGAGCGCGCGTTTCTCGCACAGTGCATCGCCGAGCCGCAGGAAGGCGCGCAGGCGCTCGCCGCGGTGGACCCGGAGGAGCACTTCACCAACGACGTGCTGCGCCGCGCCGCCATCCACTTGCGCGAGCACCTGTCCGATCCCGGCGCCGGCCTCGCCGAGGACGACCCCGCGCTGGCGGGCGCCTTGGCCGAGTTGGCGGTGCAGGCCGCCAAAGAGCAGCCCCGCCCGGGCATGCTTCAAACCCAGCGCATGCAGCTGGAGCTGGCCCGCCTGGAGCGCCGCATCCGTGCCGCCCGCGCCTCCGGGTCCGGCGAGGTCAGCGCGTTGGCTCAGCAGCGCATCGAGGTCAAACGCGAGTTCGAGCAGGCCTACGAGCGGGCGCTGGCGGAGACCGGGGGGTAGGGGGAGGCGAACGTCTGTTCGGTTTTCCGTCCGAGCCATCGCAGACAATGCGGTTCATGGATCGGGGCTCGCTGGAGAAGCTGTTGATGCAAGGACTGTCGCAGGCCGAGATCGGCCGGCGGTTTGATCGGCATGAAGCGACAATCGCCTACCGGGTTCAGAAACACGGGTTGCAGGCAGTCAATCGCGAGAAGCACGTAGCTCGGGGTGGACTGCGTCGAGAGGAGGTCGAGTTGCTAGTCGATCAGGGTGCGACCATCGCCGAGATTGCAGACGCGCTCGGGCGCAGCAAGGGCACGGTGCGCCACTGGCTGATCAGGTATGGGCTGAAAACGCACAGCAACCGCGGCAGGCGACCCTCGGAGAAGATCCTGGCAGCGAAGGAGGCTGGGCTTCGGGTTGTGACGATGTGCTGCAAACTGCATGGCGAGACGGAGTTCTGGCTTACCGGGCAAGGCAACTATCGTTGCAAGCGATGCCGATCTGACGCGGTCTCTCGTAGACGACGCAAGGTCAAGGCGATCCTGGTTGGTGAGGCGGGAGGGCGCTGCTGCATATGCGGATATGACCGTAACATGCGGGCCCTGCATTTCCATCATCTCGAACCGTCGCAGAAGCGTCACGAGATCAACGCCAAGGGCGTCGCGATCGCTCTCGACAAGCTGCGCGTCGAGGCGCGCAAGTGTGTGCTTCTATGCTCTAATTGTCACGCGGAGGTCGAGGATGGCGTGGCGTCGATTCCGAGCGACATGTCACGGCCTCCGGGGTAGCACAACTGGACGATCTGGGGTAACTCAATTGGCAGAGTGCGGCGCTGTTAACGCCGAAGTTGTGGGTTCGAGTCCCACCCCCAGAGCTTCACGACCCCTCCAGGCGGGTTTCCGGGTGGGCAGGTATGGAGGGGTTGGGCTGGTCCTTCCAGGCTGCTAACGGCGGCCAGCCTCTCAACCAGCGCGGCGGCGGTTCCAGCGGGATCGTTGGAGGCCCACCAGGCCGCCAACTCCCCCGCTCGTTCTCGGATCGCCGGCTCCTCCAGCGCCCGCTCCACCGCCAGCCGCAGCGGCCGGGGGGAGATGAAGCGTCGCGGCAGGCGCACGCCTGCGCCGGCCCAGTCGAGTCGCGCGGCGTTCTCGCTCATGTCGCCGGCGACCGGGCAGGCGACGACCGCGCAGCCGCTGGCGAGCGCCCGCGCGAGCGTGCCGTGGCCGGCGTGGCAGACGACGACGTCGCAGCGGTGCATGGTGCGCGCGTAGGAGACCCACTCGACGAGACGCGTGTTGGCGGGCACCGGGAGCGGTCGTGGGGGCAGCCGACGGTTCCAGGTGGCGAGCACGCGCACAGGCGCGTCGGCGAGGCCGCGCAGCGCGGCGTGTAGGAGTCGGTGCTCTGGGTCTTGGGCGGTGGACGGGGCGATCAGCACGAGCGGGTGCTCGCCCGGCGGCAGCTCGACGTCGGCAGTGGGCGGCTCCCAGATCAGAGGGCCGACGACGTGCGCGTAGGCAGGCCAGGTCCGCGGGTACTCGAGTTGGGGAAACGTGCCCACCAGCGCCAGCCGCCGGCTGATGCCGCCATGGACGTAATCGAGCGGCGGCAGGTTTAGGCGGGTGCGCACGCCGTTGAGGTCGCGGCGGCCGTGCTCCAGCGCCTTGGCGACCGGCCGCGAGGCGCGCCGCCAGAGCCCGCGCCCGACGGCGGTGCGGGGGAGGCGCGCACCGATCGAGTAGATCGGGGCGCCGTCCGGCGGGTGGGGGTGGACGTGGGGAATCAGCGTGGCGAACGGAACCCCGCACAGCTCGGCGGCGAGCGCGGGCGCGAGCGTGAGGATGTCGGCGACCACCACCTCGGGCGCGAGCTCCTGCACCAGCGGCAGCGTGTCGCGCGTGGCGTGCACGACCGCCTCGTAGAAGTCCAGCGGCTGGAGGCTGTCGGGGGACACGCGGTACTCGGGTGCGGCGGCGAATCGCATGCCCTCGGCCTCGACGGGAGCGCGCCAGCGCTCCCATGTTTGCAGCGTCACGTCGTGCCCACGCGCGGCGAGCGCGCGTCCGAGCGCGATCATCGGGAAGGCGTGGCCGGGGTCGCCGAACGCGCCGAGCAGCATGCGACGCGAACGGCCCCCGGCCAACGGGCCGCCTCCATTGCCGATCTGTTCCCGAGTTGGCATCACCGCCGACGGCCGCAGGCGTTGATCGTGGGAACCGGCTCTACGCCCCGGCCAGTTCCGCCACCAGCCGCAGCTGCGTGAGGCGCTGCTCGGCGGTGAACGCGAGCGGGGTGATGCCAAGCGTGCCGACGCCGGCGTCGCGGAACACCGCGAGGCGCTCGCGCACGACATCGGGCGGGCCGACGAGCGAGACGGCGTCGATCAGCGCGTCGGGGATCGCCGCCATGGCCTCCTCGCGCTTGCCTTCGAGATAGAGGTTTTGGATCGTCGCGGCCTCCGCCTCGAAGCCGTAGCGCTGGACGAGGTTGTTGTAGAAGTTTTGCTTGCGCGAGCCCATGCCGCCGACGTAGAGCGCGATGAACGGCCGCGTGGCGTTGCGCGCCGCCTCCAGGTCGTCGGTGACGAAGGCGTTGACGGTGGGCGCGATGTCGAAGCCCTCAAGCGTCCGTCCCGCCCGCGCTGCTCCCTCCTCCAGCAGCGGGCGCAGCTCGGAGACGTGCTCAGGGGAGAAGAGGGTGGGGATCCAGCCGTCGGCGATCTCGCCGGCGAGCGCGGTATTTTTGGGGCCGATCGCCGCGAGGTAGATCGGGATGCGCTCCTGCACTGGCTTGATCGTCAGCTTCAGCGCCTTGCCCTGTCCGTCGGGCAGCGGCAGATCGAGCGTTTCGCCGTGGAACTCCACGCGCTCGCGTGCGAGCGCCATCCGCACGACCGCGACGTACTCGCGGGTGCGCTGCAGCTGTTTGGCGAAGCGCTGTCCGTGCCACCCTTCGGCGACCTGCGGACCGGAGGAGCCGATCCCGCAGATCATGCGCCCACCGGAGAGCTGGTCGATGGTGGCGGCGGTCATCGCGGTCATCGCTGCCGAGCGCCCGGGCATCTGGAAGATCCCCGCACCGAGCCGGATCTTGGAAGTTTGTCCCGCCAGCCAGGCGAGCACGGTGGCGGTGTCGGAGCCGTACGCCTCGGCCGCCCACACCGAGTCGTAGCCCAGCCGCTCGGCCTCCTGCACGATGCGCAGCTGATCCTCGGAGGTGAGGCCGAGCCCCCAGTAGCCGATGTGAACGCCGAGCTTCATGCGCAAGTTTCCTTTCAAGGGAAGGGGATTCGTTGCCGGACGCGACTCCCTGCCTTACGCTGGGGGGCGCGCCCGCCGGCCGCCGGCCGAAACGGGGACACCCGCCAGAGGCGGTGTCTCCAGGCTTCGGTGGCCGACCGGCGATACAGCCTATGCCAATTCTCCGCCACCGCCATGCCCGCACCATCCGCGAGTTGCGCCTCGCGATCGACTGCCTGCCCGTGGGCACCCGCGAAGCGATGCTGGAGGGCGTGCAGCACAGCCCCCGGATCATCGTCGGGGCGTACACCGACGGCGAGGGCGGCGTGTGTCCGATGCTGGCCGCCCACCGCCGCGGCGGTCGCACCAATTTCCTCTCGTTCGCCCGCTCCTGGGACCGCTTCACAGGAGCCTGTCGCCGCCGTCCGGCGACAGCTCGCGAGCTGCGCACGCTGGTGGCGCTGCTGGAGGGCAGTTTGCTGGACGAGGAGCGCGTGGACCTCGGCGGTGTTATCGCCGAGCACGCGGCGCTGCGAGAACGACGCGAGCGCGAGGAGTATGCCGAGCGCGGCCGCGTGCGCCGGTGGCTTGAGTCCGAAGCCGACCCCGGCGGCGAGATCGTCGCGCGGCGTCTGCGCGCGCCGCGCTGGCTGGGTCGCCGCCGGGAGAAGGTGCCGGCGTAGCCGCTACAGCGCGTCGCCTGGCCGCACGAACATCATCTCCGGCACGACGCACGCGGGGGAGACCCGCAGCAGATAGCGCACCGCCTCGGCGATGTCCTCCGAGCGGATCATGTCCTCGGGCGCGACCTGCTCCTTGATGAAGTCGGTCATGGGCGTGTCGACGAACGCGGGGCAAAGCGCCGTGGACTTGATCCCTTCGCCGCCCAGCTCCTTGTTCATCGCTTCGGTCCAGCCCACCACGCCGTGCTTGGAGGCCGAGTACACCGACAGCCACGCCTCCGCGCGCTTGCCGGAGATCGAGGAGGTGTTGACGACCAGCGCGTTGCGATGCTCGGCGGCGGCGGCGCGCAGCAATGAGAGGCATTCGCGGTAGAAGATCACGATCGCGCGCAGGTTGATGTCGAGCTGCATGTCCAGCCGCTTGATTTGAATGTCGCCCACCGGTGCCCCGATCCCCACGCCGGCGTTGTTGACGAGCACATCCAGCCGCTCATACCGCTCCCGGTGGGCCTCGACGATCTTCTGGATCTCCTCCTCGTGGGAAACATTGGCCGGAACCCCGTGCACGTCGAAGCCGGCCTCCTCCAGTTCCGTCACGGCGCCCTCCAGCTTCTCCGGCCGCCGCGCGGCCATCGTGACCCCATACCCCTCCTCGCCCAGCACGCGAGCGATCGCCAGTCCGATCCCGCTCGAAGCCCCTGTGACGATCGCCGCTCGCTCTGCCATCTGCGCCCCTTCCTTCGTGGTTGGCTCGATAGGCAGAATCAAACCACTCGGAGGGCCGCGGCGCGTCGCAGGCGGCTCAGGGCGCCACTGATCCCGGCCACCGATCGCGGCCGTGGTCGAGATCGCTGGTAGCGTCTTGCGGACCGTGCGGGACCGCCGCGCGGGGAGGGCCTGTAGCTCAGTTGGTTAGAGCAGCGGACTCATAATCCGTCGGTCGCTGGTTCGAGTCCAGCCGGGCCCATGGCGAAAACGCCTGCAAACGGAACAGAACGCAGCAATCACGTGCTGGGGACGGCAGGCCATCCCAGGCTCGCTTGAATGCATTCTGGCTAAAGCCGCTTTGGTTGCTGCGATTTGGGTCGCTAAGAAGATGACTGCCGCGACTTATGGTTTGGTCCTCGATGCCATCGTGGGCGCGGTCTTCGAGCCGCCTTCACTCATAGCCACTGTTCCAGCTATCGCGGTGGCGGCTGGATTCCTTCCCAGGAATTCTGATCGTCGCGGGGTAGAGCGCCCGCCAGTTATCGGCGAACTCACCGAAGCGTGTCTGCGCGGCTTCGACGGTGGGAGCGGTGTAGATCTCACACGGTTCGCTGGTGATCTTCGCCCAGTACTTACGGGAGGCGTGTCTGAGGCTGTTGCGCTGGGTTGCTCACTCGCCCGCTACTCCGACGAGCACGCCGCCAGCCGTGTTTACGCGCGCTCTACCACGGCGGACAGCTCATGGTTGAGGAGGCGCCGCGCATATGGAGGCCCCCTCGAAGGCGGCTTCGAACAAGCGTACGGGTGAACGGGCGTGCCATCGTCATCCAAACGACACCTCCACCACCTCCAGTCCCTGAACGCGCCGGAAGTGCTGCGTGTTGGCGCTCCCTACCCGCCAACCGGCTGAGATCGCCGTAGCCGCGACGAGTCGATCGTGCGCCCTGACGTCCGTGCCGGCCGCGCCGAGCGCGGCCCACAGCCTCGCGTGCACCCGCGCGAGGAGGAGGTCGAAGGGGATCGTGGGGAAGGCGGCGAGCACGGCCTCGACAAACGCCTCGCGGCGCCCTCGGTGCTCGGCGGTGGCCCGATGCACCCCATGCAGCAGCTCGGAGGCGGTGATCGCCGCGATCGCCACCTCGTCGTCTGCCCCGAGGTGGTGTTCCAACTGGCTGCCGACGGTGGGCATCGCCTGCGCGGCGGGCAGCCTGCGGGTGGCGCGCTCCAGATCGATGAAGCGCCGGCCGGTCGCGGTTGACGACGACGACCTCCTCGTGATCCGCCACCGCCTCACGCGCTCTTCGCGGAATTCGCACTTCCTCAGCTTTGATCATCGCCATCGCCCCGCCACGACAGCAGATCGTACGGAAGCGTACGGAACCGTACGGCGGCAATGCGCATGCCAAGCGCACAGATGCCGGCGTGCCGAAGACCTCTACAGACTCCAAAGTGGCGGCGGGCAAACTGTCTCGCCGCCACCGGGAAGCGCTGCACGCCCCCCCGCGCAGATGTGCGGCGGGGGGGCGAAGCGAATGCGGTGCGGCGCTGGGCAGCCACACGCCTGTTCTCCTGTATCCCCTCTCTATATCCCCTGCCCGTAGTTGCTGCAGGTGGCTTTGAACGACGGGTCGGGAGACGCGCTCAACTGATTGACCACGTTTTGCAACGCCGGCGAGTCGTCGAACATCCCGATGTGTCCCACCGGATCGCTGGGACACTGGCTCTGAATCGTGATGTTGGTGACCCCCGACCCGCTGAGGAACGCGTTGGTGTAGGGCGTGACCACCTCATCGTGCGTGGTCTCGATCACCACATATTTCACTCCCGACACCACCGGTTCGCCGGAGCCGAACAGCTTTTTGATGAACGCCGAGCTCTCCTCCTGTTCGGGCAGCGCCGGCGCGCCGAAGAATTCGAGCAGCCCGGTGACGATTTCGGAGGCGAACGGGAACACTTCCAGCAGCGTGGTGAGCCCGTCGAGCGTGGTGCCGTGGTTGGAGGGCGCCAGCCCGATCAGCTCGTTCACCTTGGAGGCGCCGCCGAGGTACTTGATGTAGTAGTTGGGCATCATCCCGCCCTGTGAGTGGCCGACGAGATCGACCTTGGACGCTTTTGTTTTCGACAGCACGCTGTTGACGAACGACGACAGTTCTTCGGCGGAGCGTTCGATGTGGCCAAGCCCGTCGATGCGCGGCCCGATGAACGGCCACACTTCCAGCGAGGCCGCGGTGGCGCCGTAGTTGAACGCGTACACGCAATACCCTTCGTTGGCCAGCAGCGGCGCCAGCGTCACCCAGTTGGAGCCCTCGTCGGCGAGCGTGGCGTGCACCAGCACGACAGGGTAGGGGTGCGCCGCGCCGGGCTTGCAGCCGTTGTTGGCGCCCACCACCGATTCCGGCTCCCACGTCTCGTTCCAGATTGCTTCGCTCAGCGCCGCGTTCCCGTACGGCACGGTATAGCTGGCGGCGGCCGTGGCCGGCAGCAGCGCGACCGTCAGCGTGGCGGCCGTCAGTGCGACGGCCGCCACGGCGGCCATGATTGTTGTGACTCTCAGCATCGCATCCCTTTCATTGTTGGGTGGGGTAGCAGTCCGATCAACGTAATTGCTCCGGCCAGCGGACACAACGGGGCCGCGCACAACGGGAACCGTTTGGGGCGCAGAAGGTGGTTGGTGTTTCTGAAGGGAGCAGTACGTCGGCGCCGGCACCCCGCAGCGCCGCTTCAAGCGGCGCAAAACTGCGGGAATCTACGTATTGGCAGTAGTTTGCCGGACAGGCGCACGGGTAAACTGTTTCGCGTGGGTAGTACGCTTGCATCGCCGCTGAACGTGGAGATGCCGCTGGTTGACGGCGCCGCGCCGGCGCCGTACGAGGCGGCGGTGAGGGCGCTGTTCGAGGCGTTCAGCCGCCGCGAGGTGGAGCGGGCGCTTGAGCTGATGCACCCCGACGTCGTGTTTGCGCCGATGACCGCGACGGTGACGCAGGATGGAGAGCCCTACAGGGGCCATGCGGGGATCCGCCGATACACCGAGGACGTGGAGAGGCATTGGCGGCAGCTGACGATCCAGCTCAAGCAGATCCGCTCCGCCGGGAGCGCGGTGGTGGCGTTGGGTCTCGTGAGCGGCCGCGGCGAGGAGGGTTCCTTCGAGGATGCTCCCACCACTTGGATGGTGAGGTTCAGGGATGGGCTGGTGGCGCATGTCCAGATCTTCTCCGACAAGCGCTACGTCACCGCCGCGCTGGCCGAAAGGGGGATGCGAGCCGCGGGCGAGCGTCACCCCGCTTCGGTCGAAAGGGGGACCGATTGGGGAGACACTCGCTCTACCGAAGCCGGGAGACACGCCCCTTCGGGGCGAGTCCCCGTTTCGGCCAGCATCCCCAAATCGGCCAGCGCCGCAGGCGAGCGTCACCCCGCTTCGGCCAGCGGCGACGCCTGACACGCCCGCCGGAACCCGCCGCCGCAGGCAATACGCTCAGTGTATGAGGCAAAGCGGGCGGCTGGCGGTGATCGACCTCGGCTCCAACTCCTTCCGGCTGGTGGTGTTCACCGCCGCGCGAGGGTGGTGGCAACGTACCGACGAGGTCTACCAGCCGGTGAGGATCGGCGAAGGGATGGCGGCGACGGGCGGTCTCGGCGAGGAGCCGATGCACCGCGCGCTGGCGGCGCTGGAGGTGTTCGACCACTTCTGCGCGGCGGCGGGGTTGTTGAAGCCGGGCATGGAGCCGACCGTCGGACGTGGTGCGCACATGGAGCCGGCCGTCGCAGGCGCTGGCGTCGAAGGCGGCGCGCTGGTGGGGGCGGCGGTGGACGCGGTGGCGACGAGCGCGATCCGCGACGCCGACAACGCCGAGGCGTTCCTCGCGCGGGCCCGCGCGCAGTCGCGCCTGCCGATCCGCGTGCTGAGCCGCGAGCAGGAGGCCCGTTATGGATATCTGGCGGCGGTCAACTCGACCACGCTGAGCGACGGCTGCGTGCTGGACCTGGGCGGCGGCTCGATGCAGCTGGTGCGGGTGGAGGATCGTCTGGCGCGCGCGTCGGGCTCGTGGCGGGTGGGCGCGGTGCGCATGAGCGAGCGCTTCCTGCCCGGCCCCAACCCGCCCAAGGGCGCTCAGGTGGAGCAGCTGCGCGAACACCTGGCCGAGCAGCTGCGGAGCGCCACCTGGCTGAAGAGCGCCGGGAGGCGACTGGTGGGGATCGGCGGCACCGTGCGCAGCCTCGCTGCGGTGGCGCAGCGCGCGCAGGGGCTGCCGAGCAACGGCGTGCAGGGAATGGTGGTCACGCGCGCGGCGTTGACGGAGATCGTCGAGCGACTGGCGGCGCTGTCACCGGCGCAGCGCGCCAGCGTGCCCGGCGTGAAGCCCACGCGCGCCGATCTGATCCTCGCCGGCGCGCTCGCGGTGGAGGGCGCGCTGGTGGCGGGTGACTTCGAGGCGCTGGAGGTGACCGAGGCGGGGCTCCGTGAGGGCGTGTTCTTCGAGCGCCACCTCGCCGACGCCGAGTACCCGGACAGGCCGCCGCTGTTTGCCGACGTGCGTTGCGCGTCGGTGCTCAACCTGGCGGCGCGGTATGGCGTGCAGGGCGCCCACACCCAGCACGTGGCGGCGCTGGCGCTGGGGATGTTCGACCAGCTGGCGCGCCTCGGCTTGCACGCCGGCGACCCCACAGAGCGTGAGCTGTTGTGGGCGGCGTGCATGCTGCATGACATCGGCATGTCGGTGGACTACGACGACCACCACAAGCACTCGCGCTATCTGATTTTGAGCGCCGGTTTGCCCGGTTTCAGCCCGGTGGAGGCGGCGATCGTGGCGCAGGCGGCGCGCTACCACCGCAAGGGTCTGCCTGATCCCGGCCCGCTGGCGGCGCTGTTCGCCCCTGGCGACGCCGCCCGCCTCGATCGTTGCGCGGTGCTGCTGCGCCTCGCCGAGGACCTCGAGCGCTCGCGCGACCAGCTGGTGCGCGACACGGAGCTGAGCAGCCACAACGGCTCGGTGCAGCTGCGGCTGCTGGCGGACGGCGGCGTGGCGGTCCCGCGCTGGGCGGCGGGCAGAGAGAGCGAGCTGTTCGCGCGCGCGTTCGACCGCCAGCTGTCGGTGGTGGCGTAGGGGCGCTCAGGTGCGCGCCAGTCGCCGCTCGGCCCCGGCGCAGTCGTACAGCGCGAGGCTGTAGATCGACCAGCGTGGGAAGTGCAGCCACACTTCGGAGGGAATGTAGCGGCAGGCGCGGATCACCGCGCGGGTGGCGGCGTTGCCGCCGCGCGAGGAGTAGGCGCCGCCCAGCACTATGTAGCGCGCTTCGCGGCGGGCCACCATCCGCGCCAGCTGCGGGCCGTCGACGGCCGGGTCGGTGCCGCTGTAGCCGCCCAGCGCGCCGGCGCGGTAGCCGAGCAGGATCATGGTGGCGGAGGTGTTGGAGGAGACACTCAGCACTTCCCACTTGCGGGTGGGGTGGTGGCGGTCGACGTAGCGCAGCAAATCGCGGTCGACCTTGATGTCGTGGGCGGTGACGCCATAACGTCCGAGGGCGCCCGCCACGCGGGGTCCGGCCGCCGGGAAGGTGCCCTCCACGGGCACCGACCAGGTGGTGGTGGCAAACGCCAGCGGAGCGATGAACAGCACGGCGAGGATCAGCGTCATCGCGGGCGCCGCCAAACGGCGCACTGCCAGCAGCGCCAGCAGTCCCACCGCGCTGGCGAGGATCAACACGGTGGGCAGCCAGTGCAGGAAGTGTTCGCGGCGCAGCAGCACCAGTTGCGCGGCGATGGTGAACGCCACGGCGGCCGCCAGCAGCAGCACGCGCCAGTCGCGGGCGCGCGCGAAGCGCGCGAACGCCACCGCGCCGGCCCCCACCATCGCGGCGGCGCCGGGGCCCATGGCGGACACGTAATAGGGGTGCACGATCCCTTTGGAGAAGCTGAGCACCACGGCCTCGACCAAAAACCAGCCGCCCAGCACCAGCAGCCCCGCGGTGCGCGCGTCGCGGCGCACGCGCCCCCACCAGGCTTCGGCGCGGGCGCGCCGACCGGGCGCGTCGGCCGCGCGGGCGCCGGCGCGCCCGGCGCGCCCGGCCTGCCCGGTGGTGTGCTGCTCGGAGTTGCGCCCCTCCCCCTCATCCTTTCTCTTCAGCCCCTTCTCCTGCTCGGGCGGGGTTCCCCGCGGCGGCCAGAGGATCGAGAGCGCGAGCGCCAACGTGCCCAGCAGCGCAAACGGCAGCAGCCACGCGCTCTGGCCGCCGAGGCCGGTGTGGAAGAGGCGCAGCGGCCCGGTGGGACCGCCGAATGGGGTGGGGTTGGTGTAGTGGCCGTCGGGCAGCAGCGGGTTGGGCACCTGCGTGGGCGCGTGTGTCTTTTTGGCTCGCAGCAACGTGCGCGTGCGCGACGGAAACGGCGCCACCGCGCCGAGCTTGATGAATATCTGCCCAGGGCCGCCCACCTGGCCTTCGACGCGGCCGAAGCCGTTGTAGCCGAACGTGAGGTTGAGCTCGGTGTTGTCGGTGGAGCCGCCCACATACGGCCGCTGCGAGGCGGGTGTGGCTTCGACGAATGCGATCCACGAGAACGACACGGCGCCCATCACCACGCCGGCGACGAGCAGCCGCACCGCGCGCCGCGGCAGCGAGCCGCGGGCGCACAGCAGGTAGCCGAGCGCGATCCCCGGCACCACCAGATAGGCGGCGAGTGTCTTGGTGTTGAACGCCAGCCCCACCAGCGCCGCGCACGCCAGCAGCGACGGCCAGCCCCCGGTGCGGATCGCGCGAAGGGCGGCGGCGCACGCCAGCAGCAGCAGCACGATCAACAGCGGGTCCACGCCGTTCTCGCGCGACACGGCGACGAACGCGGGGAACACCGCCAACGCCAGCGCGCCCACCAGCGCCGCCGGGCGGCCGAAGGGGCGGCGCATTACGGCGTACAGCAGCGCCACCGTCAGCACGCCGATGATCGCCTGGGGCAGCAGCAGGCTGAGCGGAGCGAAGCCGAACAGCCTGGCGCTCAGCGCCTGCACCCACAGCGCCAGCGGCGGCTTGTCGATTGTGACCAGCCCGCCGGGGTCGAACGAGTTGAAGAGGAAGTCGTGCCACGAGCCCACCATCGACTTCACGCCGGCGGCGTAAAACACGTTGGCGAAGCCGTTTTGGGAGAGCTTCTCGGTGTTGAGCACCGCCGACAGCACGAGGATCGGCGTCAGCGCCGCCCAGCCCACAAGCGCCTCGCTGCTGGGAGCCCGCAGCCTTGACAGCGACGGCGCCGCCAGCCGGGCACGAGCGCGTGTCGCAGGGGCGGACGCTGCGCGCGCCGGGGCCGGCGGCTCGGTGAGCAGCGCCGTCGCGGGCGGCGTCTGGAGTTCGGTCGCCGCTCCCGGCTGATCTTCGGGCTCAGGCAAGGGCGGCGGTGAGGGAGGTGTTTGCGGGGGCGAAGCGCTCATGTGAGGGATGGGTGGGGGCGTGCGGTCGGAACCTCGCCCGCACCCGATAAGCAAAGCGGAAACGATGCTAAAAGAGCATTAAGACCTAAGAGACCTCTAAGATCGAGGTCCGCTCATTCTCGCAGGGCGTCCACCAACCGCACAATGTCCGCTTGGTTGTTCCAGCCGCCAACCGACGCCCTCAGCCACGGGCGACCGGGGATGTCGCGCAGCGCGATGCCGCGCTCGGTGAGGCGCTCGCGCTCAGCGGACGGGTTGGGGCTGGAGAAGGTGACGAGCGTTCCGGCGCCGGCGTCGGCCTGCCCGGCGGCACCCTGCGGCCGTGCGATCGTTTCGCGCCCCGCCGCGCGCAGCCGCTCGGCCAGCTCGCCGGCCAGCCGCCGCGCGCGCTCGTGCAGGGCGGCCCAGCCGAAGTGCTCCAGCACTCCGAAGGCGGCCAGCGCGCCGGCGACGGTCTCGGCGTTCAGCGACAGCGTGTCCAGGCGCCGGCCGTCGTCGTGCAGTCCGGCCTGCAAGCCGGCGGAGGGGTCGTCGAGGTTGGCGTAGCCGCGGCGGCCGACCGCCAGCCGCGCGCGCAGCTCGGGGGCGGTGTACAGCATGCCGGTGCTGTCGGGGCCGCACAGCCACTTCTGGCCGGGCCCGGCGTAGGCGGCGCAGCGCAGGGCGCGCACGTCGGTGGGGATCGCGCCCACCCCCTGGGCGCCGTCCAGCAGCACCGGCACCTTCACCTGCGCGAGCGCGGCGGGCGCGACGGCGCCGGTCATCCAGCTGACGTGCGAGCAGGCGATCAGCCGGGTGCGGGGGCCGACGGCGTCGGGCAGCTGCGCCCACGGCACGGTGCGGATGCTCACTCCGCGCAGCTCGCGCGCGGCGATCAGCGCGCCCAGCAGCCCCGGGTGCTCCTCGTCGCTTGTGAGGATCTCATCGCCCGCCTCCAGCCGCAGCCCCTCGATCACCAGCGACAACCCCTCGCTGGTGCAGGTGGTGAGCGACACGTCCTCATCGGCGCATCCCAGCAGCGAGGCATAGGCGCCGCGCAGCTCCCCGCTGAGCGCGGTGCGCCGCTCGAAGTGACGGTGGGTGCGCCCGTGGCGCGCCTCGTCCTCGAGCGTCTGCGCCGCGGCCCGCACGGCGGCGTCGGGCAGCGGCCCGTCGGTGCCGGCGTTGAAGTAGGCCACACGGCTGAGCGCCGGGAAGTGCGCGCGCAACGCATCGACGTTCACCAGCGCGCAGCATAACGACGCGCCAACGGTCGTCCTGGCATACTGAATAAGGACTTTCAGCTTATACGAATCATTGACAATGAGTTGAAAGATTGGGGGCAGGTTGGAGCGAGTGGAAGGGAGGGTGGATGAGTCCTGATCGCGAGCAGCCGCCGTGGGAGCTGACGCAACCTGCGGGCGAGCGCTTGCTGTGGCGCCCGACGGAGACCCAGCGCGAGCGGGCGTGGCTGACCGATTTCATGCGCTGGGTGGGTGTGCGCGAGGGCGTGACGTTCGCCGACTACGAGCAGCTGCGCCGCTGGTCGGTGCTGGAGCTGGAGCGCTTTTGGGAGAGCGTGTGGGAGTACTTCGGGGTGCTCTGCTCACGCCCCTACGAGGGGGTGTTGGACCGGAGCCGGGAGACACCGGCCGTTGGCCGGCATCCCCGTTCCGGCCGACACACGATGCCGGGCGCGCGCTGGTTTGCGGGCGCGGAGCTCAACTACGCGGAGAACATGCTGTGCGACCGAAGCGGGGAGACATGCGCCTTTGGTCCGAATCCCCCGTTCGGTCAACGCACCGGCGGCCCTCGCGGGGCTGGGCGGGATCCCAATCAAACCGCGCTGCTGCACGCCTCCGAGTTGCGCCAGCAGGGGGAGCTGAGCTGGGGCGAGCTGTCGGAGCGGGTGGCCGCGGTCGCCGGCGGGTTGCGCGCGCTGGGCGTGAAGCGCGGCGACCGCGTGGTGGCATACATGCCCAACATTCCCGAGACCGTGGTCGCGTTCCTCGCCACCGCCAGCATCGGCGCGATCTGGTCGAGCGCGGCTCCGGAGTTTGGCGCACGCAGCGTGATCGACCGCTTCGCGCAGATCCAGCCGAAGGTGGTGCTGGCGGTGGACGGCTACCGCCACGGCGGCAAAGACTTCGACCGCCGCGCGGTGGTGAGCGAGATCCTGGCGGAGCTGCCCACCGTGCGCCACACCGTGCTGGTGCCCTACTTGGAGGAGCAGGCCCCGGGAACGGGTGGGGCTCCCGAGGATTGGCCGGGCGGGCTCACCTGGGAAGATCTCTGCGCGCGCGGCGAGGGCGAGCCGTTGCGGTTTGAGCAGGTGCCGTTCGACCACCCGCTGTGGGTGCTGTACTCCTCGGGCACCACCGGGCTGCCGAAGGCGATCGTGCACGGCCACGGCGGGATCCTGGTGGAGCAGCTGAAGAAGGCCCACCTGCACCTCGATCTGCACGCCGGCGAGCGGATGTTCTGGTTTACGACAACCGGCTGGATGATGTGGAACTTCCTGCTGGGCTGCCTCCTCACCGACGCCGCGATCGTGCTCTACGACGGCAGTCCGGGGCACCCCGACCTCGGCGCGATGTGGGCGCTGGCGGAGCGCACGCGAATGACGTGCATGGGCGTCAGCGCCGGCCTGCTCAGCGCGTGCGAGCAGGCGGGGGTGAAGCCGGGGCGCGACTACGATTTGAGCGCGCTGCGCGCGATCGGATCCACCGGCTCGCCGCTGGCGCCGGAGAGCTTCGCATGGGTGTACCGCGAGGTGAAAGACGACGTGTGGCTGTTTTCCACCAGCGGCGGCACCGACGTGTGCACCGCGTTCGTGGGCGGTTGCCCGCTGCTGCCGGTGTACGAAGGGGAGCTGCAGTGCCGCAGTCTGGGGTGCGCAGTGGAGGCGTGGGACGAGCAGGGGCGCAGCGTGATGGACGAGGTGGGGGAGTTGGTGCTCACCGAGCCGCTGCCGTCGATGCCGCTGTTTTTTTGGGGAGACCCGCCCGCCGACCCACCCACCCGTGATCTCGACGCGCCGGAGTCCCGCGTGGGGCCGCGGTATCTGGAGAGCTACTTCTCGATGTATCCGGGTGTGTGGCGCCACGGCGATTGGATCAGGATCACGCCGCGCGGCGGGGCCGTCATCTACGGTCGCTCCGACGCCACCATCAACCGCCAGGGCGTGCGGATGGGCACCAGCGAGATCTACCGCGCCGCGGGCGCGGTGGAGGAGGTGGTGGATGCGCTGGTGGTCGACATCCCCCACGGCCGCAAGATCGGGTCCCACCCACCCGAGCTGCAGATGTGGCTGTTCGTGGTGCTGCGCCCCGGCGCCACGCTGGACGAGGAGTTGAAGGCGCGGATCAAGCGTCGCGTGCGCGAAGACTGCTCGCCGCGGCACGTCCCCGACGAGGTGCTGCAGATCGACGAGGTTCCGCGCACACTGTCGGGCAAGACGCTGGAGGTGCCGGTGAAGCGGATCCTGATGGGTGCTCCCGCCGCGCAGGCGGCCAGCGTGGACTCGCTGGCCAACCCCCACTCGCTCGACTACTTCCTGGGGCTGGCGCAGACGCTGCGCTGAGTGCGGTCCGGCGGCCGCGAGCGCTGGGGTGGCGGCCGCGAGCGCCGGGGTGGGCGGCGGCCGCGGCGATGCGCATGTGCTTTTTGGACGCCAACCAACTCAAGATCTCATTTTTGTTGTCAAGGTTTGGTTGGCAAGCGCAAAACACTTACAAAACGTGTGCGTGCGGCGCAGGCGCTGCGCCGAGAAACACATGCCGTCTCGGGAGGAGTCGGTGCAGGCGACGTCGAACAACGGGGCCGATGAAGCGATCCACATCGACCCCCATCGCCGAGCCGCCGCTGTCCGAAACGGGGACCGATCAGGGAGACACTCGCTCCGCTCGTGTCCCCGGATCGGCCAACGCCAAGGGCGCGTGTCTCCCGGCTTCGGCCGGCGCCGCAGAGCACCAGAGCCTCTCCAAGTACATCCAAACCCGATTCGAGGAGTGCTCGCGCTCGCAGAAGGACGTGGCGCAGTACATCGTCGACCACCTCGACGAGGCCGCCTTCCAAACCGCCGAGGAGCTGGCGCGCCGCGCCAACACCTCGAGCAGCACGGTGGTGCGCTTCTCGCAGGCGCTGGGCTTCGAGGGCTTCCCGAGCTGCAGGCCG